>Ga0208514_100023_pt1 | contig 252565 bp, 237 predicted proteins | sample LakWasMet70_HOW9_2_FD_183900 | JGI IMG/M metagenome (GOLD analysis project Ga0208514, IMG submission 183900) | Freshwater sediment methanotrophic microbial communities from Lake Washington under simulated oxygen tension - Sediment Metagenome... | ecosystem: Environmental > Aquatic > Freshwater...
GCCGCTCAAGCTGAACATGTCGGGTGTGATCCCGCCGATCTTCGCATCGTCGATCATCCTGTTGCCGACCACGCTGGTGAGCTGGTTTGCCACGGGTGACAGCATGCGCTGGTTGAAGGACATCGCCGACATGCTGCGTCCGGGTCAGCCGATCTACGTGCTGCTCTACGCTGCTGCGATCGTGTTCTTCTGCTTCTTCTACACGGCGCTGGTGTTCAACAGCCGTGAGACCGCAGACAACCTGAAGAAGAGCGGCGCCTTCATCCCCGGGATTCGTCCCGGTGAGCAGACTGCCAAGCACATCGACAAGATCCTGTCGCGTTTGACCATGGCTGGCGCCATCTACATCACTGGTGTGTGCCTGCTGCCTGAGTTCCTGACGCTGAAGTACAACGTTCCGTTCTACTTCGGTGGCACGTCCCTGTTGATCATCGTCGTGGTCACCATGGACTTCTGGGCCCAGGTTCAGTCTTACGTGATGAGTCAGCAGTACGAGTCGCTGCTGAAGAAGGCAAATTTCAAGGCTGGCTGAAAGGCCGACCTGAAGGTGAATTAGACCAACAGAGCAAGAAGCGTAGGCATGGCGAAAGACGACGTCATACAGATGCAGGGTGAGATTCTGGAGAACCTCCCCAACGCTACGTTTCGAGTGAAGTTGGAGAACGGTCATGTCGTTCTCGGTCACATCTCCGGCAAGATGCGTATGCACTACATACGCATCCTGCCTGGCGACAAAGTGACGGTAGAACTGACGCCGTACGATTTGAGTCGTGCTCGCATCGTGTTCCGGGCGAAGTGAGCTAAGGTTTCCCCGGGCACGCTGTTTGAGCGTTAATGAGTAGGTCAAGGAGCAGACCATGAAAGTTTCGGCATCCGTCAAGAAGATGTGCCGCAATTGCAAGATCATCCGTCGCAAGGGCGTGGTGCGTGTGATCTGTACCGATCCGCGCCACAAGCAGCGCCAAGGCTGATTGCTGCACGACACGAGCGAATTAGAGGACGCACATGGCACGTATTGCTGGTATCAACATTCCGCCGCAAAAGCACACTGAGATCGGTCTGACTTCGATCTACGGCATTGGCCGTACGACCGCACAGAAGATCTGCACCACTTGCGGCATTCCGTTCGACAAGAAGGTCAAGGACCTCACCGACGCTGATCTGGAAAAGATCCGTGACGAAGTGGGCCGCATGACCATCGAAGGCGATCTGCGCCGTGAGATGTCGATCAACATCAAGCGTCTGATGGATCTGGGCTGCTATCGCGGCTTCCGTCACCGCCGTGGCCTGCCGATGCGCGGTCAGCGTACGCGTACGAACGCCCGTACCCGCAAGGGTCCGCGTAAGTCCGCCGCTACCGGCAAGAAGTAACGCGCGGCCCCACTGAAGAAAGCTCATCATGGCAAAAGCACCCAATAACTCGGCTGCCCAGCGCGTTCGCAAGAAGGTTCGCAAGAACGTTGCCGACGGCATTGCGCACGTCCACGCTTCGTTCAACAACACCATCATCACCATCACCGACCGTCAAGGCGGCGCCCTGTCCTGGGCTTCGTCGGGTGGTCAGGGTTTCAAGGGTTCGCGCAAGTCGACGCCCTTCGCTGCCCAGGTGGCTGCTGAGGTGGCGGGCCGCGCTGCTCAAGAACAAGGCATCAAGAACCTCGACGTCAAGATCAAGGGCCCCGGCCCTGGCCGTGAATCGTCGGTTCGTGCCCTGGCTGCGCTCGGCATTCGCATCAACTCGATTTCCGACGTGACGCCGGTGCCGCACAACGGCTGCCGTCCGCAGAAGCGTCGTCGTATCTAAGACTTCGTCTTTAGTGCGATAATCGCGGTTTTGACCCCCGCGCCGGCGGGCACGCAAGTGCCGCGCCGGCTGTTTTGCTGAGGCCCATGACGCATCCCCCGGATGTCTCGCAAGCCTCCTAAGACCACCGTTCGAGCCTAGAAAAACACTGGCCGGACTCGCGCAAGTTCAGCTGCTTCCTGCGGCAGACCTGCGTCAGATTGAACAAGGACACGCAAAGTGGCACGTTATCTCGGCCCCAAGGCCAAACTTTCCCGCCGTGAAGGCACCGACCTGTTCCTGAAGAGCGCCCGCCGCGCCATCAGCGACAAGGCTAAGTTTGATTCCAAGCCTGGTCAACATGGTCGCACTTCCGGCCAGCGCACCTCGGACTTCGGTCTGCAACTGCGTGAAAAGCAGAAGGTCAAGCGCATGTATGGCGTGCTGGAGCGTCAGTTCCGCCGCTACTTCGCCGAGGCCGAGCGCCGCAAGGGCTCGACCGGCGTGAACCTGCTGACCCTGCTGGAATCGCGCCTGGACAACGTCGTCTACCGCATGGGCTTCGGCTCGACGCGCGCTGAAGCACGTCAGCTGGTCTCGCACAAGGGCATCACCGTGAACGGTGAAGTCGTGAACATCGCTTCCTACCTGGTCAAGGCCGGTGACGTGGTCGCCGTGCGTGAAAAGGCCAAGAAGCAGCTGCGCATCATCGACGCATTCAAGCTGGCTGATTCGATCGGCCTGCCGGCCTGGGTTGCCGTGGACGGCACCAAGCTGGAAGGCGTGTTCAAGAAGGCTCCGGACCGTGATGAATTCGGTGCCGAAATCAACGAATCGCTGATCGTTGAGTTGTACTCGCGCTAATCGACCCGTGTCTGCCGAGCGGCTCCTGAGGGGCCTGCTCGGCTGTTCCTCGTCCGGGTCTGGCTATTGCTGGCCTGCACCCGGTTGGTCCATCAGCCTTATCGGTGTAACGAACCGAGGGTATTGAAAGAAAGACCTCATGCAAACCAATCTGCTCAAACCCAAATCCATCAATGTGGAGCCCCTGGGCGGTCACCGCGCCAAGGTCACCCTGGAGCCGTTCGAACGCGGCTACGGCCACACCCTGGGCAATGCCCTGCGCCGTGTGCTGCTGTCCTCGATGGTGGGTTATGCGCCGACGGAAGTCACGATCGCTGGGGTGCTCCACGAGTACTCGGCCATCGATGGCGTGCAAGAAGATGTCGTTCACATCATGCTCAACCTCAAGGGTGTGGTGTTCCGTCTGCACAACCGTGAGGAAGTGACCCTGGTCCTGCGCAAGGAAGGTGAAGGCCCGGTGACGGCTGCCGACATCCAGACTCCGCACGACGTCGAGATCATCAATCCGGACCACGTGATCGCCCATCTGTCGCAAGGCGGCAAGCTGGACATGCAGATCAAGGTCGAGAAGGGCCGCGGCTATGTGCCCGGCACGATGCGCCGTTACGGCGACGAACCGACCAAGAGCATTGGTCGTATCGTCCTGGACGCTTCGTTCTCGCCCGTGCGTCGCGTCAGCTACGCCGTCGAGAACGCCCGCGTCGAGCAGCGTACCGACCTGGACAAGCTGGTCATGGAAATCGAAACCAACGGCGCGATTTCGCCAGAGGAAGCGATTCGTGCCTCGGCCAAGATCCTGGTTGAACAGCTGGCCGTTTTCGCACAGTTGCAGGGCACCGATCTGGTCGACGCCTTCGACCAGCCGGCCCAGCGTTCCAGCAGCTTCGATCCGATCCTGCTGCGCCCGGTCGACGAGCTCGAGCTGACGGTGCGTTCGGCCAACTGCCTGAAGGCCGAAAACATCTACTACATCGGCGACCTGATCCAGCGTACCGAGACCGAGCTGCTGAAGACCCCGAATCTGGGTCGCAAGTCGCTCAACGAAATCAAGGAAGTGCTGGCTTCGCGTGGTCTGACGCTGGGCGCCCGCCTGGAAAACTGGCCGCCGCAAGGCTTGGACAAGCGTTAATCAGAAGTTTTGAAAGTGGCTGGGGTGCTGACCAACCCCAGCCGGTGCACCCGGCAGTACCTGATACGGCTGCCGGCGATTATTTAATGAAAGGACAGCACCATGCGTCACCGTAACGGACTCCGTAAGCTCAACCGTACCAGCGAGCACCGCGCCGCCATGCTGCGCAATATGGCTGTGTCGCTGCTGCGGCACGAAGCCATCAAGACCACGGTCCCCAAGGCCAAGGAACTGCGTCGCGTCGTCGAGCCTCTCATCACGCTGGCCAAGGTGGCTACCGTGGCGAACCGCCGTCTGGCATTTGCCCGCCTGCGCGACCGCGAGATCGTCACCAAGCTGTTCAACGAACTGGGCCCGCGTTACAACACCCGTCCGGGCGGCTACACCCGCATCCTGAAGATGGGTTTCCGCGTCGGCGATAACGCTCCGATGGCTTTTGTCGAGCTGGTGGATCGCCCCGAAGTGGCCGAAGCCACCGTGGAAGCCGCTGCAGAATAAATTCTTCTGCGTCGCGCATCGAGAAAGGCCAGCACCAGCTGGCCTTTTTTTCGTCTGCAGCAAGGTCTGCCGTAAGACCTAAGGCAGCCGCTCTTGAATGGCGCTAAGCTGCGCGCTTCGCTCGAGCGGGCATGCCGTAGGCCCGCGTTCGAGCTCACATCCCGCTGATCTTCATGTCCATCCTGCGTCGCCTATTCTTCTTCGTGCTGCTCGGCCTGGCATCAGGTATTGCCGCGCATGCCGATGATTTCCTCGAGCCCGAACAAGCCTTCAAGCTGGCGGTGCGCACACTGGATGAACGCAGTGCCGAAGTGAGCTTCGTCATTGCGCCCGGGTATTACATGTACCGCGACCAGTTCAAGTTCGAACTGCAGGGCGTCGGGCAACTGGGCGCCGTGAGCATTCCCGATGGCAAGAAGAAGTACGACGAGACCTTCCAGAAGGAAGTGGAGGTCTACCGCGATGGCCTCAAGGTGCGCGTGGCGATCGAGCAGGGGGCGCCAAGTCTTGAGCTGCGCGTGACCGGCCAGGGTTGCGCCGACAAGGGCCTGTGCTACCCGCCGATGACACGCCCCGTCGCGTTGAAGCTCAAGCAGTTCGGTGGCGATGGCTCGGCGAGCCTGCTGCCTGCGGCCGAAGGCTTTGGCAGCTTTGGGGCTGCTGACGAAAGCGGCGGGCTGTCGCCTGCCGTGGGCACGGGGGCCAAGTCGACGCTGGCCGGTTCGGGTGACAAGCCGGCCAGCCGACTCGACGAGGTGCTGCAGTCCGGCCGCTTCTGGCTTGTGGTGGGCCTGTTCTTCATTGGCGGCGTCGGCCTGTCGCTGACGCCCTGCGTATTGCCCATGGTGCCCATCCTCGCCTCCATCATCGTGGGCGGCGGCGGCAAGGTCTCGCGCGGCCGTGGCTTCGCACTGGCGCTGGCGTACTCCCAAGGCATGGCCTTGGTCTATACCGCCCTGGGCATCGCGGCAGGCTTGGCAGGGGAGGGCCTGGCGGCCTATTTCCAGTCCACGCCGGTACTGATCGTCTTCGGCCTGGCGCTGGTGCTGTTCGCGCTGTCGATGTTCGGCGCCTACGAGCTGCAGCTGCCCAGCCGTTTTGCCAACAAGCTCAACGACACCACGCAAAAGCTCGAGGGCGGTCGCTTCGTGGCGGTCTTCCTGATGGGGGCGGTGTCGGCGATTCTGGTGAGCCCTTGCGTCACGGGCGTGCTCGCCAGTGCCTTGCTCTACCTCAGCAAGAGTCAGGACGTGGTGCTGGGCGGTTCGGCCCTCTACGCGATGGCCAACGGCATGAGCGTGCCGCTGCTGCTGCTGGGGCTGTCGGCGGGCACCTTGCTGCCGCGCGCGGGCCCTTGGATGGACGGCGTGAAGCATTTCTTCGGCATGTTGCTGTTGGCGGTGGCGCTCTGGACCGTGCAGCCCATCCTGCCCGATGCCCTTCACCAAGCCCTGGTGGGTGGCCTGCTGGTCGGCAGCTCGCTGGCCCTGGGCCTGTTCAAGCCCTGGCATGTCAGTGCCGGTCCGCGCGCTTGGCTGCGCAAGACTCTCGCGTTCGCGGCGCTGGCTTTTGGCCTGCTGCAATGGGTGGGTGCCGCCGCGGGAGGCACCGACCCGTTCAAGCCGCTGAGTGGCGTGAGCCTGGCGCAGGCGTCGGCGCTCAAGAGCGGCTCGGGCCCGCTTGCCGCGGGCGCATCGGCCGAGTTGCCGTTCAAGCTTATTCGCGACGTGGCCGAGCTCGACCAGATCCTCAAGACAGTCGGCAAGCCGGTGATGCTGGATTTCTATGCCGACTGGTGCAAGTCCTGCAAGGAGATGGAGCGCTTCACCTTCAGCGAACCCGCGGTGCAGCAGCGCCTTGCGAAGGCGGTGCTCTTGAAGGCCGATGTCACCGCCAATTCGGCGGCGGATCGCGAACTGCTCAAGCGCTTCAAGCTTTTCGGCCCGCCGGGCACCATCTTCTTCAGTCCGGCCGGTGAGGAACTGCAGGGCGTGCGCGTGATTGGCTTCCAGGACGCGCCGCGCTTTCTTTCTTCGCTCGAGGCCGCCGGCATCTGACAGAACTCGCAATAGTGCGCTATACTGCTAGCTTCAGTCGCGGGGTGGAGCAGTCTGGTAGCTCGTTGGGCTCATAACCCAAAGGTCGTAGGTTCAAATCCTGCCCCCGCAACCAAATAAAAGAACTTCGGTTCGGCAAGAGCCGCTCACCAGTCGGGCGGCTTTTTTGTTCAGATCAGTCGCGGGGTGGAGCAGTCTGGTAGCTCGTTGGGCTCATAACCCAAAGGTCGTAGGTTCAAATCCTGCCCCCGCAACCAAGTCAAAAGCCGCTAGCTCCTAGCGGCTTTTTCGTTTCAGGCGCTCGTAACCTCATCCTTGGCGGGCTCATGCACCGCCAGGCGCGCGGGATTGCGCAGATCGATCACCACGGTGTGGGCCGTCTTGTCCTCGATGGTCTGGCAGTTGCTGTCCCAGAAGATCTGCACAAAGCCCATGAAGCCGGTGGCCATGCCGGCGGCGTAGCCGCCGTAGCGCTTGAAGCAGGTCATCAGGGTTAGCGGTTTGCCGGTCAACTCGACCACGCGCAATCCGAGCAGGCGCTTGCCGGCCGTCTGGCCGGGCCAGGCCACCGGCAGCAATGTGAAGTACAGCAAGGCCCAGCCGTAGCTGAGCCCGATTTCATCGATCCAGTGCTTGATCTGGCCGCGCAAGTCCAGCGGCTGCTTGGCGCGTTCCTTGGCGAGCTTGGCTTCCAGTTCGGCGATGCGCCGGTCCTTGCTGTCTGCCTCGTCACCCGTGCTCGCCGACTCCGCAGCCGCATGCGGTCGGGCGGCGCGCGGTTCACGGGTCAGGTCTTGCCAAGTCTGCTGCGCCCCCAGCGCCAGCATCACGGCGACGATGGCCCAGCCGATCCGGCGTGGCTTCTCGGGCTTGCGGCGCAGCCAAAGCAAGCCACCGACGCCGGTGGCACAAAGCCACCAGATATTGCCAAGATTGGATGTTAGCGAGATCAGCAGCAGGTCGATGAGCATCGCCATCGCCCGCTTGGCCGGCGTGGCCAGCGGCTTGCCGAGCAACTCGGGCGCCACGTTCAGGTCTTCGGGCGTGACCCAGGCACGCACGTCGGTGCTGCGGGGGCTGATCAATGCGCGCATGTGGTTTGGTTGCCAAGCATTTTTCGATCGCGGACTGTAGCGCTCATTGGAGCTGCCGTTCCAGTTCGCGCGCGATGAAGGTCTCAAAGCTCTGCCAAAGCGGCTGCCAGTGCGCCGGCCTGCCCTCGAGTTGCTGTAGGGCACAGGCCACGGCTTCCAGCGTGGAGAGCTGATGCTCGGCATGCGCGCGCCGGATGCGGTAGGCCGGTGCTGGCAGGCTCTGTAGCGACAGCCGTGGCAAGGCCTGCAACCAGGGGTTTTGATAGAGCAGCCTGCGGCTCTTGCGCCAGGTGCCGTCCAGCACGATCAGCCGCAGTTGCGCCAGCCGGTTCAGCCGCGCGAGGTCCGCTACTGGGGTAGCGGGCAATATGGGGTCGGCGGGGCTGCTCGGGTACAGCAGCAGGCTATAGCGCCCGTCTGTGTCTGGATCGGGCGCGAACTGCTCGCCCACGCGCAGCTCGCAATGCTGCAAGGACAGCGACAGCAGGCGTGCGGTGCCCTTGGCCTGCCGCTGCTCCGAGGGGTGCTGCAGGATCAGCACCTGCACCTGATTCGACACCGGCTGCACCAGTTCGCACAGGCAGGCGCGCAGCGGGCGCTCGCAGCGCGGGCAGAGGGCGCGACTCACAGCGATTTGAGCGGCAGCGGTGCGCCGCTCTTGACGCTGCGGATGGCGAAGTTGCTGGTGATGTCTTGCACCATGGGATGGGCTTGCAGCTTGCGTACGCTCTGTTCGTAGTCGGGCAGGTCGCGCACCACGACCTCGAGCAGATAGTCATGTGCACCCGACACCACATGGCAGGCCACCACCTCGCTCATCGCCTGCATGGCCGCTTCGAACAGGCGCACCGCGTCCTCGCGATGGTGCATCAGGCGCACGTTCACGAACACTGTGGTGGCGAGCTGCAGACGCTGGCGGTCCAGCACGGCGCGGTAGCCGGCGATGTAGCCGCCTTCCTCCAGGCGCTTGAGTCGCCGCGCGCAGGGCGTGGGCGAGAGCGCCACGCGCTCGGCCAACTCGGCGATGCTGAGCCGGCCTTCAGCCTGCAACAACTCGAGCATTTGCACATCGATGCGATCCACAGCGGGGCTCCTTGGACGAAAAACGCCTGATTCTCGCAGTTATTGGTGAATTCGCGCGCAAACGAAGCGGCGATGGGGAAATGCTGGTCGATTCGGCTCGAGCTTGCTCGCGAAAATGTGTGCTGGTAGTAACCCTAGGCGCACATGCAGATAATTCCCCGCCCCATCCCCATCCCCGCCACCGCCGGCATGAGTGCCAGCTTTGGTCGCGAGCGCCGCGATACCGCGGGCTGGATCGCCCTGGGCATCACGGTGTTGATCTGGGCCGGCTTCTTTGTCTCGCTGCGCGCCGGTGCGCGCGCGCAGCTGGCGCCGGCCGAACTGGCGTTGGTGCGTTTCCTGCCAGCCGGCCTGGTGTTCGCGCCGGTGCTGTGGATGCGCTGGCGCCGCTTTGCCGCTCTGCCGTGGTCGGCCTGGCTGAGCATCGTGGCCGGCGCCGGGCTGCCCTATTTCTTGATCGCCGGCTGGGGCATGAAGCATGCGCCGGTGCTGGACGGCAGCACCCTGATCCCTGGCACCATTCCCCTGTTCGTGGCGCTGCTCAACGCCCTGCGCGTAGGTCGGGCCGCGTTGTCCAAGCCAGCGCCGCTGGCCATGATTGCCGCGGGCGTGGCCTGCTTGCTGGCTTTCAATCACGGCCAAGGGGATCTCGCCCAGGGCTATGCCCTGTTCCTGCTGGGCAGCCTGATGTGGGCCAACTACACGCTGGTGCTGCGCCGCGCTCAGCTGGCGCCCGTCGAAGCGGCTGCGCTGATCTCCTGCGTGTCGCTGCTGCTGCTGGCACCCTGGTTGTTCCTGCATCCGCCGCTGGGCCTGCTGAGCATGTCGGGGCACGACATGCTGCTGCACGGTGCCATCCAGGGCCTCGGCGTGGGGCTGGCGTCCACCCTGTGCTACTCCTACGCGATCGCGCGCCTGGGCGCGCAGCGGGCGGCCACGGGTGGCGCGCTGGCCCCCGTGCTGGCGGCCCTGATGGCCATGCCCTTGTTCGCGGAGTTCCCCGGCCCGGTGTCGGTGATCGGCATGGTGCTGATCGTGGCCGGGGTGATCTGGACCCAGCGCTGAGTTACTGCGCCTCGGGCTTGGCCTTGGGCGGGCGCTGATCGGCCCGGCGCGGCGCCGGCCGGCCATGGCGATCATCACGGCCTGAGGGGCCGCCCGGGCGCTGGCCACGCGGGTCCGGTCGGCGCGCCGGTGGCGGGGCCGCGCGGCGAGCCTTCTCTTCCTCACGCGCCTGCTCCAGCAGGGGCTCCAGCGCCTCCAGGGCAATGCCCTTGAGGGCACAGAAGTTGGCCGGCGTCAGCGTGGTGCGCGAGAAATCATGCAGGAGCTGGGTGCGCTGGCGCTGCTGCTGTTCTTCCTCGGCGCGGCGTGTCTCGGTCAGATTGCGGCGGCGCGCCAGCTCCTGCACGGCCGCATCGCGGTGTTCCTGGCTCAGCTCACCGGCCGGCTGGCCGTCGAGGTCAAAACGATGCTGGGCCTTGCTGAGCGCGATCAGGTAGCCGGTGCCACCGGTATAGCGGCGCAAAAAGGCCGACAGCATCTGCTTGGTGAAGACGCCGGGCGCCCGCTCCTGGATGTCGGCTTGGATGCGCAGCTTCAGCGGCTTGGCGCCGCCGCTGAACAAGGCAGGGAACAGTTGCTTGAGCTGGGCAGCGCAGGCGGCCGGGCTCTGATCGACCGGCGCGGCGGGCTGCGGATTGGGAGACGACATGGATGGCGCCGGCTGGCGGCTTTGTGAGCAGGAAAGGCGGCATTGTGCCCATGCCGCGCCAGCCCTGGCAAATCTCACCCCATTGAGCTGGGCCGCGGCCGTGGCCGCGCCGTCGTTGATACGCGCTATTTGCCCGTGGCGCAACCAGGTTTGCAGACCACCTCGGTGCGGCCCAGGATGCGCTTGGACTGCAGGCTGGTGGGCGGGCGGTGCTTGCCGCACTTGAAGCAGGAGCGGGTGTGGCCGCTGCCCAGAAACGGTGATCCCCCCAACTTCGACTCATAGCGCAGGCCGTCTTCGCTGACGCTGGTGTAGGTGTCTTTGCTCATTGTGGTGGCTGTCTGGTTCGAGCCCGTTCCGCCTTGTGTGCGGCCGGCCCCGGTTGATGGTCGCTTGCTTCCCTCTCGGCTCATATTAGGCGCTCCGCTTGTGACAGCGCCATCTCGCTTGCCCGGGGGTCATGCGATAAACCACAAGCATGTTGCGGGCCAGGGGCGGGCGCCTGCCGTCGCCGGGCGCGGACTGAGGCATCATGGCGCCCTTATCCACGAGCCGAGCAAGCGTTCCATGCAAGACCTGCCCCCCGAGGCACTGGACCAGGTGGCCAGCTACTTTCAGGTGCTGTCCGAGCCCACGCGCTTGCGCATCCTCAACCTGCTGCGCGGCGGGGAACGCAATGTGGGTGACCTGGCGACGGCCTGCGAGTGCACGGCCGCGAACGTGTCGCGCCACCTGAACCTGCTCACCAAGCAGGGCTTCGTCAGCCGGGAGGGGCGCGGCACCAGCGTCTTCTATCGCATCGCGGACCCCTCGGTCTATGCGCTCTGCGATCTGGTCTGCGGCAATATCGCGCGCCAGTTCGAGCAGCAACTGCAGGCGCGCCAGGCCTTTGTGCAGCGCCCGGCGGGTGCGGCGCGCAAGAAGGCCGGCTGAACCGGCGCACTCATTCCACGCACCGAATCCAAGATGGCCAAACTGTTTTTCCGCTATGCCGCCATGAATGCCGGCAAGTCCACCGCCTTGCTACAGGTGGCGCACAACTACGAGGAGCGTGGCCACAGCGTGCGCATCTTCACCGCCCAGGTCGATGATCGCTATGGGCATGGTGTGGTTACCTCACGCCTGGGGCCACAGCGCCATGCGGAGGTGTTCGATGCGGCGACGGATTTCCAGGCTCTGCTGGGCGAGCAGCCGGGCATTGCCTGCATCCTGGTGGACGAGGCGCAGTTCCTCACCAAGGCCCAGGTCTGGGCCTTGCACGAGATCGCGCACCTGCGCAATCTGCCGGCCATTTGCTATGGGCTGCGCACCGATTTCCAGGGCGAGCTGTTCCCCGGATCGGCCACGTTGCTGGCCCTGGCGGACGAGATGGATGAGATGAAGACGATTTGCGACTGCGGTCGCAAGGCGACGATGAATATGCGGGTAGACGCCAACAACCGCAAGATCACCGAAGGCGCGCAGGTGGAGATCGGCGGCAACGCCCGCTACCGTGCGGTTTGCGGGCGCTGCTTCAGGCAGAGCTGAGAGGGCCCCGCCCCTCAGGGCTTCTTGCTCAGCTGCTCTTCCAGTTCCTTGCAGGACGGGGCGCAGACGGGCTGCGACTTGCCCAGCAGCTTCTTGGACTTGAGCATCGCGCGCGGGCGGTGCTTGCCGCAGAGGAAGCACGACATGGTGGCCGCGCCGAAGGAAGAGGTCGCCGCAAAGGGCGAGCCGGGTGCTTTTGATCGGTAGCGCAAACCATCGGCTTCGATGGTGGTTTTGGTACTGTCCTTGGCCACGCTGGTCCTGAGTAGAGTGAGAGTATTGATGCCAGACGGTTGGCGTCAGCCCCGATTTTCCTCTATCTGGGCCACGCACACGTCCAAACCTCTATTTTCCACCATTGCCGGCTCCCCATGATTGGGGGCAATCCGGTTGGTCAAAACCCACGGAACTGTGGTGCGCGTTTTTCCTGCCAGGCGCGCACGCCCTCGGCAAGGTCCTGCGAGGCGTTGGAAACGGCGATGTCGGAGCGCAGTTGGTCGACGTCCAGCCGGCCGCTGGCGATCGCGTTCAAGTGCTGCTTCATGGCCGCCAGGGCCAGTGGCGCATAGCCGGCCAGGCGCGTGCAAAGTTCCTCGGCCGCGGCCTGCAGGGCGCTGCGGTCGGGCAAGAGCTGGTCCAGAAAACCGCAGTCCCTCATGGCCCGGGCATCCAGGGTTTCGCAGGCCAGCAGCACGCGCTTGGCCACGCCTACGCCGAGGCGATTCACGTAACGCTCCAAGCCGCCGCGGTAGAAGTGCAGGCCCAGGCGCGCGGCCGGCACGAACATCTCGCAGCTGGGCACGCCCAGGCGGAAGTCGCAGGCCAGGGCCAGGTCGGTGGCGCCGCCGTAGACCCCGCCTTGGATTGCCGCCACCGTCACCGGCCGGGCGTTCTCCCAGGCGTTGGTGAGGGCCTCGAACAAAGCGCCGGCATCCACGCCTGGAACTGCTTCCATAGCGTCGATATTGAAGCCGCTGCAGAAATGCTTGCCCTCAGCCTGCAGCAGCAGCACGCGCACGGCGGCGTTCGCATTCACCTCGCGCAGCTGCGCGCCGAGGGTCTGCAGGTCCTGCAGCTCGAGGCGGTTGGCCACATGGCTGCGTCTGAGGGTGATGCGCGCCAGTGCGCCATCGATCTGAAGGGAGGGGGTCTTGTCGGGCATCGGCACAGTCTAGTCGTGTGACTCGCGCCACAAGCCTGAGCGAGTCAGTCGGACATAGGCCGGCCGGGCGACATTTGCCGGCCGTCAGCCTCGCGTCAGAACTGGGCCCCGCCCTGGGGTAGTCTGCTGGCGTTTACCCCAAATCAATTTCGACCGACCGGTCGGCTGGGAAATTTGCGCTTTGTCAATGCGGCCCTGTACCAGGGGTGCTTGGAGGCATTTTGTTTAGAGTGGGCTCATGGACTTCTCGATAGCAAGCATCCTGATGCTGGATGGCGTGACCAACGGGGCCATTTACGCCTTGCTGGCGCTGGCTACCGTGCTGGTGTTCGCGGTCACCCGCGTGATCTTCATTCCGCAGGGCGAATTCGTCGCTTTCGGGGCGCTCACCATGGCGGGCCTGCAACTGGGCCAGACCCCGCTGACCGTGCATTTCCTGATCGCGATGGGTGCCCTGGTGGCGCTGATGGATCTGGCGGCCGGCTGGCGTGCCGGGCAGGCCCTGCCGCGTGCCGCGGCGGCGGCGCTCAAGTCGGCCGCGCCGGCGCTGTTGATCGGCCTGCTGGCGCTCTGGGCGGCGCCGCAAAAACTGCCCCTGGTGCTGCAGGCGCTGCTGACCCTGGCCATCGTCACGCCCATGGGCGGCCTGGTCTATCGCCTGGCCTACCAGTCGCTGGCGGATGCCTCGGTGCTGGTGTTGCTGATCGTCTCGGTGGGCGTGCACTTTGCGCTCACCGGCCTGGGCCTGGTGTTCTTCGGTGCCGAGGGTTCGCGCAATCCGAGCTTCTGGGATGCCAGCTTCAACGCCGGCCCGCTGATGCTCTCGGGCCAGACCCTCATCATCATCCTGGCCTCGATCGCGCTGATCCTGATGCTGTGGTTGTTCTTTGAGCGCAGCCTCTATGGCAAGGCGCTGCGCGCCACCGCGGTGAACCGTTTGGGGGCGCGCCTGATGGGCATCTCCAGCACCGCGGCGGGGCGGCTGTCCTTCACCATGGCGGCCTTCATCGGCGCGCTCTCCGGGCTGCTGATCAGCCCGACCACGACGATCTTCTACGACAGCGGCTTTCTGATCGGCCTGAAGGGCTTCGTCGCCGCCGTGTTCGCCGGCCTCTCCAGCTATCCCGGCGCCGCGCTGGGCGCTGTGCTGGTGGGCCTGCTGGAGTCCTTCAGCTCCTTCTGGGCCAGCGCCTTCAAGGAAGTGATCGTCTTCACCTCCATCCTGCCGGTGCTGCTCTGGCGCAGCCTGCGCGACCCGCATACCGAAGAGCATTGATCGCCATGCAATCGCGCAAACTCCTTCCCGCACTGGGCCTGCTGGTGCTGTTCATGCTGCCGGTGCTGCCGGTGCCCGAGTTCTGGATCACCCAGCTCAACTACATCGGCATGTTCGCCCTCGTGGCCCTGGGCCTGGTGCTGCTCACCGGCGTGGGCGGGCTCACCTCCTTCGGGCAGGCTGCCTTCGTGGGCGTGGGGGCCTACACCACGGCCCTGCTGTCCACGCGTTATGGCATCTCGCCCTGGCTGGCCCTGTTCGCCGGCCTGGCCTGCACGGTGCTGATCGCGCTGCTGCTGGCCTGGCTGACGCTGCGCATGTCGGGCCATTACCTGCCGCTGGCCACCATCGCCTGGGCGCTGAGCCTCAACTACCTGATCGCCAACACCGAGTTCCTCGGCAAGTACGACGGCATCCTGGGCCTGCCGGCCCTGAACCTGTTCGGCCTCAGCCTGCAGGATGGCCGCGCGCTCTACTACCTGGTGTGGATCTTCGCGCTGGCGGGCGCCTGGGGCGTGAAGAACCTGCTCGACTCGCGACCCGGCCGCGCCATCCGCGCACTCAACGGCGGCACCGTGATGGCCGAGGCCATGGGCGTTTCCACCTTCCGCTACAAGGTCGTGATCTTCGTCATCGCGGCCATGCTGGCCTCGGTCTCAGGCTGGCTGTTCGCGCATTTCCAGCGCACCGTGAATCCCAGCCCCTTCGCGCTGAAGATGGGCATCGAGTACCTCTTCATGGCGGTGGTGGGCGGTGTCGGCACGGTCTGGGGCGCCTTCGTCGGCTCCGGGGTGCTGAAGATACTGGAAGACCAGCTGAAGGAATTGCTGCCGCGCCTGTTGGGCAGCAATGGCAACTTCGAGGTCATCGTGCTGGGCGTGCTGCTGGTGCTGATGCTCAAGTACGCGCCCAAGGGCTTGTGGCCCTTTTTCCAAGGCCTGACGGCGCGCTGGCTGCCGGCACGCCGCCGCGCGCACGACTGGGATGGCGCCGCGCCCCTGCCGGCGCGCGACAAGCCCGAGCCCGGCGAACTGCTGCTCGAGGTGGACAAGGTGCGCAAACAGTTCGGCGGCCTGGTCGCGGTCAACGACGTCAGCTTCAAGATCCGTGCCGGCGAGATCATCGGCCTGATCGGCCCCAACGGCGCCGGCAAGTCCACCACCTTCAACCTGGTCTCCGGCGTGCTGAGCCTGACCAGCGGCAAGGTCAACTTCCGCGGTCTGCCGGTGGGTGGCCTGAACTCGCGCCGCATTGCCGAGCGCGGCATGTCGCGCACCTTCCAGCATGTGAAGATGATTGCCGACATGACGGTGCTGGAGAACGTCGCGCTGGGCGGCTATCTGCGCAGCAGCAGCGGCACCCTGCGCGCCATGCTGCGGCTGGACCGCGCCGAGGAGCGCTGCCTGTTCGCCGAGGCCGAGAAGCAGCTCCAGCGCATCGGCATGCAGGGCCAGATGCACGAGCTGGCCGGCAATCTGGCCCTGGGCCCGCAGCGCCTGATGGAGATCGCGCGCGCGCTCTGCACCGACCCCGCCCTGCTGCTGCTGGACGAGCCCGCGGCCGGCCTGCGCCACAAGGAGAAGCAGGCCCTGGCCGAGGTGCTGCGCCAGCTCAAGGCCGAAGGCCTGAGCATTCTGCTGGTGGAGCACGACATGGAATTCGTGATGGGACTGACCGACCGCATCGTGGTGATGGAGTTCGGCACCAAGCTGATCGAGGGCACCCCCGAGGAGGTGCAGGCCAGCCCCGAGGTGCGCGCCGCCTACCTGGGAACCGAGCACTGACAACACCATGGCAAACGAACTGCTGACAGTACGCGACCTGCATGCCGGCTACGGCCGCGCCGAGGTCTTGACGGGCCTGAACCTGCTGCTGCCCGAGGGCAGCGTGGTGACGGTGATCGGCCCCAACGGCGCCGGCAAGAGCACCACGCTGAACGCGCTGATGGGCGTGCTGCCCGCCCGGGGTCAGGTCTTGCTGGATGGCCAGGACATCAGCGCCCTGAGCCTGGAAGAGCGCGTCATGCGCGGCCTGGCCCTGGTGCCCGAGAAGCGCGAGCTCTTCACCACCATGAGCGTGGAGGACAACTTGGTGCTCGGCGGCTACCGCCCGATGCGCCTGGGCCAACGCGACTGGCGCGAGGAGCTGGAGAAGGTCTACGCCCTGTTCCCGCGCCTGAAGGAGCGTCGCGAGCAGCTCTCGGGCACGCTGTCCGGCGGCGAGCGCCAGATGCTGGCGGTGGGCCGCGCCCTGATGGCCAGGCCCAAGGTGCTGATGCTCGACGAACCCAGCCTGGGCCTCGCGCCGCTGATCGTGAAGGAGATCTTCCGCATCGTCGCGCGCCTGCGCGATACCGGCGTGAGCATCCTGCTGATCGAGCAGAACGCCCGCGCCGCGCTCGAGGTGGCCGATTACGCCTATGTGCTGGAGACCGGCGAGATCGGCCTCGAGGGGCCGGCCAGCGAGCTGGCCAACGACCCGCGCGTCATCGAGACCTATCTGGGCGCGGCCAAGAAGCAGGGCTGATCAGGCGAGCAGCGCTTCGCGCTGGTCCAGATCGGCCACCAGCGCGGCCCAGTCCTGCGCGCCCAGCCAGGGCTTGGCGCCTTCCAGCACCGCGCTGAACACCTCGCCCGGCATCTGCTTGCGCAGCTCGGCATAGAGGGCGGCGCGCTCGCTGCGCGGCAAGGCCGGCGTCATCCAGCGCAGCACGATGCCACGTTCGGCCGGGTCCAGCGAGGCCAGGATCTGCTCGTGGATCTGCACCAGCTCGGCGTCGTCATAGCCCTGCCACAGCAGCTCGTTGTGGCGCGTCTCCTCGATCTGCATGTGCTCGAAGTTGTCGGCCACGAACAGGGCCAGATGGCGGTACAGGCGCAGATCGGCGGTGGGGCTGGGGGCCTGGCGCACCGCCAGGGCCTCGGCCTCCAGGGCTGCGATGGCTTCCAGATGGTCCTCATGCTCGCCGGCAATGCGCTGCGAGCCGCCCGGGCTGCGCGCCTCGATGGCAGGGTGCACGAAGCGGTTCTCGTGCTCCAGGTGCTGGCGGCAGAGGTAGAGCAGGGTGTCGAGCTGGTCCAGCGCGGCGCGGCTGGCCTCGCTGTCGCTGGCGTCCAGGCGGCCGGTCTGCGTCAGCGTGTCGGTCATGAAGTGGCGCAGCGCACGGTGGATCGTGGCGTACATATCGAAACGGGCGGGCTTGTGCATGGGGACTCCTTGAGGCTGACGCCACCTTGGCGTCGGTGCATGCAGTCTCGGCAATGTGGTGCACGCTCACATCGCCCGAAGGAGCCATGGCCCGCCCGGCGCGGTGGGCCATGACAGATGGCACCGTGGCTTCAGTCGTCCCGGTCAGTCATCCATCAGGCAGCGCAGCGGCACGGGCTGCAGCGGCGCGCGCGTGCCCCGCCCGCCACTGGCCTCGGGCCAGCCCAGCAGGGTCTGCGTGATGGGCCCGCAGATGCGGCCCTGGCAGGCGCCCATGCCGCAGCGCGTCTGCAGCTTGGCGTCGCGCCATTGCGGCCAGGCCTTGAGGGCGCCCAGGCTGACGTCCTCGCAACGGCAGATCAGGGTCTTGGCATCGGCCAGCTGCAGCAGCTCGGGGCGCAGCGCGAAACCGCTGGCGAGCCGTCGCGCAAAAGCGAGCTGGCCGGCATGGCGACGGGCATAGGGCTTGAGCCCTTGGCCCAGCATCGCCGCGGCCGCCATCGCGCCCTCCAGGCTGGCCTTGTCCACGCCACCGATGCCGGTGCATTCGCCGGCGGCGAACACCCCCGGCAGCGAGGTCTGCAGCTTTGCGTCCACGGCGATGGCGCCATCCTGCAGGGCGCAGCCCAGCAGCTCGGCCAGCTCGGTATTGGGCAGGAGGCCGAAGCCCACGCCCAGCGCGTCGCAGGGCTCGGCCCATTCGCGCTGGCCATCCGTCAGCAGCACGGCCTCGAGCTTGTCCTCGCCCAGCGCGCGCAGCGGCCAGCAGCCCGGGGCGTAGGGCAGGCCGCGCAAGCGCCAGCCCAGGCCCAGGGCCTGCGCCATCTTGCCCAGCGGCAGACCGGCGGCAAAGCGGGCCAGCGCGCCGCGCGGCGCCTGCTCGTAGATGCCCAGCAGCCGGGCGCCGGCGGCGCGCAGGCTGGCGGCGCTGGCCAGCAGCAGCGGGCCCGAACCGGCCAGCAGCACGCGCCGGCCGGCGATCGGCCAACCGCCCTTCACCAGGGCTTGCAGGCCGCCCGCGCCATGCACGCCGGGCAGGGTCCAGCCGGGGAAGGGCAGCATGCGCTCGCGCGCGCCCAGCGCCAGCAGCAGCTGCGGTGCGCGCACGCGCAGCGTTTGCTGGCCGGCCGCGTCGTGCAGCAGCAGCTCGTGCGGGCTCTCGGCCGCCACCACCGCATGGCCGGGCAGCATGCTGAGCCGGGGGTGCTGGCGCAGCGCATCGACCTGGGGCAGGGCAGCACCGCGCCAGATCTGGCCGCCCGGGCGCGGCTGGTTGTCGACCCAGATCACGCTGCGCCCGGCCGGCAGCAGGCGGCTCACGGCCGCGATGCCGGCCGGCCCGGCGCCCACCACGATGGCATCGGCCTGCAGATGCTTGGTCATGCCAGGGTCTCCACTTGCATGCCCTCGACCGCCAGGCTCATGCAGGCGAGGCGCTCGGGCTGGCCATCGATGCGCACGCGGCATTCCTGGCAGACGCCCATGCCGCAAAAAGCCTGGCGCGGCTGGCCGCTGAGCGAGCGGCGCGTGGCCCCATGGCCGGCATGCGCCAGCGCGGCGGCCACCGTCACGCCCGCGGGCACCTCGGCCTCGATACCGTTGACGATGATCTTCATGCGACGAACCTCGCCGGGGCATAGGGTGCCGGGTTCAGCGCTGGCGCGCGGCCCAGGCTCAGATCGGCCAGCAACTCGGCGCTGGCCAGCGAGGTGGTGATGCCCAGACCCTCGTGCCCGGTGGCCAGCCACACGCGTGGCAGCTCAGGGTGCGCGCCGATGAGCGGCTGACCATCGGCGCTGGCCGGCCGGATGCCGCTCCAGCAGCGCAACAGGCTCAGCTCGGGCAGGCCGGGCAGATAGCCGGCCGCGCATTGCAGCATGCGGCGCAGCATCGCCAGGTCCAGCGGCGCATCGCTGCGGCCGACCTGGCGCGAGGAGCCGATCAGCAGCTGGCCGCCGGGGCGCGGCTGCACATTGAAGGACACCGTGTCCTCGTGCGCCAGATGCGCCTTCTTGATATAGCCCAGCTCCACCAGCTGATGGCTTACCGCCGCGGGCGCGCGCTGGGTGATGGCCAACTGGCCCTTCTTGGGCAACAGGCAGCCGGGCGGCAGAAAGCGCTGGCTGGCCAGGCCCGCGCACAGCACCACCATGGCGCCCCACAGCGTGCGGCCGTCGGCCAGGCGCAGGCTCGCGCCCTCGATGGCCGTGACCTCGCCGCGTATCAGCTGCGCCTTGGCCTGCTGCAGCCAGGCGGCCGCCACCTTGGGCGGGTAGACGCGCGCATCGCCCGCGACGCGCAGGGCGCCGGCCAGGCCCGGTCGCAGCAGGGGCTCCAGGCGCGCCAGCGCGGCGGCGTCGAGCAGTTCGGCGGGCAGGCCCCGCGCCGTGAGCCAGGCGCACTTGCGCTCGGCCAGGGCGAGCTCCTCGGCGTCGGCGGCGATCCACAGCGTGCCGCAGCGCTCATGCTCGGCCAGCTCGGCATGGGCCGGCGATTCATCCAGCCAGTCCTGCCACAGCCGCAGCGAGCGCTGCGAGAGCTGGAACTCGCTGGCGTCGCCGCCATCCTCGGCGTCGACCACCAGCAGATGGCCCATGGATGCGGCGGTGGCGCCGCCGCCCAGCGCGGCGCGCTCGACCACCGCCACGCTCAAGCCCTGGCGCGCGTATTCGCGTGCGCAGGCGGCGCCGACGATGCCGCCGCCGACGATGAGGACGTCTGCCGATCTCACCGCTGCGTGATGCCCCAGGCGAACGGGTCGCCGGGCTGGAACACCAGGGTCGCGTCCAGGTTCACATGGGCACGGCCGGTGATCGTCGGCAAGACCTGACCCTCAGCGCCGGCCTGCTTGGAAACTTGATAAGAGGCCTCGAACACGCTGCCGATCACGCTTTCCTGCTGCCACAGCGCGCCCGGTGCCAGCTTGCCGTCGGCCGCCAGGCAGGCCACCTTGGCGCTGGTGCCGGTGCCGCAGGGCGAGCGGTCGTAGGCCTTGCCGGGGCACAGCACGAAGCTGCGGCCCTGGTGGCCGGCCTGCAGGGCGGGGCCGATCAGCTCGATGTGGTCGATCTCGGCGCCATCGGCGCCGCCGATGCCCTGGGCCGTGAGGGCCTGCCGCATGGCCCAGGAAAATTCGGTGAGACGCTCGGCATGTGCCAGGGTCAGCTCGAGGCCATGGTCCTCGCACAGGAAGAACCAGTTGCCACCCCAGGCCACGTCGCCATGGAAGACCCGCCCGCCCAGCTCGACCGGCACGCGCTTGGCCAGGCGATAGGCCGGCACATTGGCGATGCTGACGCGGCCGTCGGCGTGCAACTCGGCACTGATGCGGCCCACCGGGGTCTCGATCTTGTGCACGCCGGGCTTGATGCGGCCCAGGTAGGCCAGCGTGGCGATCAGGCCGATGCTGCCATGGCCGCACATGCCGAGGTAGCCGACGTTGTTGAAGAAGATCACGCCGGCCGCGCTGTCGGGCAGCTCCGGCTCGCACAGCAGCGCCCCCACCATCACATCCGAGCCGCGCGGCTCGTTGACGAGGGCACTGCGCCAGGCGTCGTGATCGTTCTTGAAGCGCTGCAGCCGCTCGGCCATGCTGCCCCGGCCCAGCTCGGGCCCGCCGGACACGACGGTGCGGGTGGGCTCGCCGCCGGTATGGGAATCGATGATGCGGGTGGGCAGGGCAGGGCTCATGGTCTCTTGCTACTCAATCACTCATTCAATCACTTGCTGCGCGAACTGGCGCAGATAGTCCAGCAGGGCGTCGCTGGCGGCCGCAGCTTCCTCGCCCTTGCCGGCCGCGATGGCGCGCGCCAGCAGCAGGTGGCAGCGCGCACCTTCGCCGATGTCGCCCTGGTGCTGATAGGCGTACCAGAAGCGCCGGCACTGGATCACCATCGGGATCACCGCGGCCACCGCGAAGGGGTTGCGGCAGGCCGCGTGGTTGACGCGGTCCAGCGCCTGGTCGGCCTGCATATAGGCGGCCAGATCGCCGCGCTTGGCGGCGTCCAGCATGTCCTGCGCGCATTGCACCAGGGCCTCGCGCTGCGGCGGCGTGGCACGGCGCGCCGAGCTGGTGGCGATCAGGCGCTCCAGCGCACGGCGCGCTTCCAGCAGGTCGAGATGCTCGGCCAGCAGGATGTCGCTCACCAGCAGGCCGCGCCGCGGCAGCTGCACGATCAGGCCGTTCGCCACCAGGCGCATCAAGGCCTCGCGCGTGGGCGTGCGGCCCAGGCCGGTGCGCTCGATCAGGTCCGCCTCGACGATGGGCGCGCCCGGCTTCAACACCAGGGTGGCGATCATCGATTCGATGGCGTCGTAGGCCTGGTCGGCATAGCGGCGCTTGTCGGCTTCGGGGGCCATGTCGTCGGATTTCACGGCCGGCCTGGTGGCGACCTTGCTGGCGGCTTTGCTGGGGGCCTTGGCGGCGGGGGCTTTCTTGGAGACGGCTTTGGCGTTCATGCCGCGATCATCGCAGCAGCGGGGCCCGGCCCCGCTGCGGGCAAACGCGCAAGCTGGCGCTCAGAACAGGGCGTGCAGGTCAGGGCGGGTGTCCAGGCCGCGCTGAATGATGGCCTGCACGCGCTCGCGCTCGGCGCCCACCAGGGGCAGACGCGGGCGGCGCACATGCTCGTTGCCCACGCCGGCCATGGCCTCGGCCAGCTTGATGTTCTGCACCAGCTTGGCGGAGACATCCAGGTGCAGCAGCGGCATGAACCATTGGTAGAGCTTGAGCGCCTCGTCGTAGCGCTTGGCACGGATCAGCTTGTACATGGCCACGGTCTCGGCCGGGAAGGCGTCGCACAGGCCGGCCAGCAGGCCGTCGCAGCCCAGCACCAGGCCTTCGAAGCTGAGGTCGTCCACGCCGATGAAGAGCTGGTAGCGGTTGCCCACCACATTGCGCAGGTCGGTGATGCGGCGGATGTTGTCGGTGGACTCCTTGATCGCCACCAGCCAGGGGCAGTCGGCCAGCTCGGCGAAGTCCTCGGGCCTCAGATCGACGCGGTAGGACACCGGGTTGTTGTAGACCATGGTGGGCAGGGCGGCGGCATTGGCCACGGTGCGCACATTGGCCATGGCCTCGCGGGTATCGGCCGGGTAGAGCACGGCCGGCATCAGCATCAGGCCCTGCACGCCCAGCTTGGCACAGCCTTCCACATACTTGAGCGCCTGGCGCGTGCTGGTCTCGGACACATTGGCCAGCACCGGCACCCGGCCGCGGGCCACGCGCAGGGCGGTGGCGGCCACTTCCAGCTTTTCTTCCAGCGTCAGGGTGCTGGCCTCGCCCAGCGAGCCGCCGGTCACCAGGCCGTCCACGCCGTTGGCGATCTGGAACTCGAAGTGGCGCTCCATCTCGGCGATGTCGAGCTCTTCGTTGGCGGTGAACTTGGTGGTGACGGCGGGGAACACACCGGTCCAGCGGGGCAGGTTGACAGCGCTCATGAGGCAGCCTTTGAAAGCGAGTTAATATATTTGGAGAATATTTCTTGAAAGAGAGCTTGTCAACCCCAGCTTGGATCGCGGGTGCGGCAATCGCCGCCTCACTTACAATCCGCGGTTCTTCCGCCCGTATCAGTCTGGGCGGACCTAGTCCAAAGGGATATCGACGTGTTTATTTCGAATGCATATGCGCAAGCGGCCCCGGCTGCCGCGGCCGGTGGCGACCTGATGAGCCAGCTGGGTGGCATGCTGCCCCTGGTGCTGATGTTCGTGGTGCTGTACTTCGTGATGATTCGTCCGCAGATGAAGCGTCAGAAGGAGCACAAGGCCATGATCGACGCGCTGGCCAAGGGCGACGAGATCGTCACCTCCGGCGGTCTGCTGGGCAAGGTCAGCAAGCTGGGCGAGACCATCGTCAGCCTGGAAGTGGCCAACGGCGTGGAACTGCAGGTGCAGCGCTCGGCCGTGGTGCAGGTGCTGCCCAAGGGCACGGTCAAGTAAGACCGGCCGGCCCGCCGCTTGCGGGCCTCTTGTTGAATTGAATTCTCCCAGCCCGGCCCATGCCAGACATGGTGCCGGGCTTTATTCAGAGGCGTACCAGCCTGGTGCGCCCATCGGCCTCCCGAGGATGCCCTCATGAATCGTTATCCGTTGTGGAAGTACGCGCTGCTGCTGGTCGCGCTGCTGATCGGATTGGTCTACACCCTGCCGAATCTGTTCGGCGAGGCCCCGGCCGTGCAGGTCTCCAGCGCCAAGGTCACCGTCAAGGTAGACGCCGCGCTGAGCAGCCGCATCGAGCAGGCGCTCAAGGATGCTGGCATCCAGCCGGACTTCGTGCAGCTGGAGGGCAACTCGGTGCGCGCCCGCTTCACCGACCCCGATGTGCAGATCAAGGCCAAGGACGCGATCAGCAAGGCGCTCAACGCCGACCCGGCCGAGCCCACCTATATCGTGGCGCTGAACCTGGTGTCGCGCTCGCCCAAGTGGCTGGCGAGCCTGCATGCCTTCCCGATGTACCTGGGCCTGGACCTGCGCGGCGGCGTGCACTTCCTGATGCAGGTGGACATGAAGGCCGCACTCACCAAGAAGGCCGAGGCCCTCACCGGTGATCTGCGCACGCTCTTGCGCGACAAGGGCATCCGCCACGCTGGCATCAGCCGCGACGGCAACAGCGTGATCGTCAACTTCCGCGAGGCCGAGCTGCGCGACAAGGCGGCCGTGCTGCTGCGCGAGCAGCTAGCCGACGTGGAATGGACCCCGCTGGGCGCGGGCAGCGAGCTGCAGCTTTCTGGCGCGCTCAAGCCCAAGGCGATGGTGGCGGTGCAGGAGGCTGCGCTGCGCCAGAACATCACCACCCTGCACAACCGCGTGAACGAGCTGGCCGTGTCCGAGCCGGTGATCCAGCAACAGGGCCTGGACCGCGTGGTGGTGCAGCTGCCCGGCGTGCAGGACACCGCCAAGGCCAAGGACATCATCGGCCGCACCGCCACGCTGGAACTGCGCATGGTGGATGACAGCACCGAGGCCCAGGCGGCCGCGGTGGGCAGCGCCCCCGTGCCCTTCGGCACCGAGCGCTTCACCGAGCGCGGCGGCGCGCCGCTGATCGTGAAGCGCCAGGTGGTGCTGACCGGCGACAACCTGAGCGATGCCCAGCCCGGCTTCGACGAGCACCAGCAGCCCGCCGTGCATCTAACGGTGGATGCCAAGGGCGCGCGCATCATCAAGGACGTCTCGCGCGAGAACATCGGCAAGCGCATGGCCATCATCCTGTTCGAGAAGGGCAAGGGCGAGGTGCTGACGGCGCCGTCGATCCGCGGCGAGCTGGGCAACCGCTTCCAGATCTCGGGCGCGATGACCACGCAGGAAGCGGCCGACACGGCCCTGCTGCTGCGCGCCGGCTCGCTGGCAGCGCCCATGACCATCATCGAAGAGCGCACCATCGGCCCCAGCCTGGGCAAGGAAAACATCGACAAGGGCATCCACAGCGTGATCTGGGGCTTTGCCGCGGTGGCGCTGTTCATGTGCCTCTACTACATGCTGTTCGGCGTGTTCTCCACGCTGGCGCTGGGTTTCAACCTGCTGCTCCTGGTGGCGGTGCTGTCGATGCTGCAGGCCACGCTCTCGCTGCCGGGCATTGCCGCGATTGCGCTGGTGCTGGGCATGGCGATCGACTCGAACGTGCTGATCAACGAGCGCGTGCGCGAGGAGTTGCGTGGCGGCGCCTCGCCCCAGGTGGCCATCAATGCCGGCTATGAGCGCGCCTTTGCGACCATCCTGGACTCCAACGTCACCACGCTGATCGCCGGCATCGCCCTGCTGGCCTTCGGTTCGGGCCCGGTGAAGGGCTTTGCCGTGGTGCATTGCCTGGGCATCTTGACCTCCATGTTCTCCTCGGTGATGTTCTCGCGCGCCCTGGTCAACCTCTGGTATGGCGGCAAGAAGAAGCTCAAGTCGGTGTCGATCGGGCAGGTGTGGAAGCCTGCCGCTGAGCCCGGCACCACGGACGCCCCGCAGGCCTAAGAAAGCGAATCATGGAACTCTTCCGTATCAAACGGGACATCCCGTTCATGAAGCACGCGTTGGTCTTCAACGCGATCTCCTTCCTGACCTTTGCTGCTGCCGTGTTCTTCCTGATCACGCGCGGCCTGCACTTCTCCATCGAGTTCACCGGCGGCGCAGTGGTCGAGGTCGAGTACTCGCATCCGGCCGAGATCCTCAAGACCCGCGAGCACATCGAGTCGCTCGGTTTTGGCGAGGTGCAGGTGCAGAACTTCGGCACCTCGCGCGACGTGCTGATCCGCCTGCCGCTGCGCGGCGACATCAAGCAGGATGTGCTGGTGGACCGCGTCTTTGGCGAACTCTGCAAGGTCGAGGGCGGCAGCATCTCGCAACGCCAGGGTGTCACCGAACAGGGCGAGACCGTCAGCAAGCAGATCTGCGCCAAGGCCGATGGCGCCGAGCCGGTGAAGCTCTCGCGCAGCGAGGTGGTGGGGCCCTCGGTGGGCGCCGAGCTGGCCGCCGATGCGGCCAAGGCCCTGGCCGTGACCGTGGTGGGCATCATGATCTACCTAGCCTTCCGCTTCGAGTGGAAGTTCGCGCTGGCCGGCATCATCGCCAACCTGCACGACGTGGTCATCATCCTGGGCTTCTTTGCCTTCTTCCAATGGGAGTTCTCGCTGCCGGTGCTGGCGGCGGTGCTGGCGGTGCTGGGCTATTCGGTGAACGAGTCGGTGGTGATCTTCGACCGGGTGCGCGAGGCCTTCCGCAAATACCGCAAGCTCACCACCCATGAGGTGATCGATCACGCCATCACCTCGACCATGAGCCGCACCATCATCACCCACGGCTGCACCCAGCTGATGGTGTTGTCGATGCTGATCTTCGGCGGCCAGACCCTGCACTATTTCGCGGTGGCGCTGACCATCGGCATCCTGTTCGGCATCTATTCGTCGGTGTTCGTGGCCGCCGCCATCGCGATGTGGCTGGGCGTCAAGCGCGAGGATCTGGTGAAGGTGCCGCTCAACAAGGAAGATCCGGACGACCCGAACGCCGGGGCGCTGGTGTAGAGTGATCCGCAGCCGAACTCCCGCCACTTTCCTGACTCAATGACCCCGACCGCCGACGCCCGTTCCAAAGCCCTGGCTACGCAAGCGCGGCGCGTCTATCTGGACGCCCTCGTGCGCGGCGCGGCGCATGTCGCCAAGGCGCTCGGCGAGGCGGCCCAGCACCTGCTGCTGCAGCCCGCGGAGTACGCCCTGCAGGTGGTGCGCCGCGATGCGGTGAATGCCTGGCAGCGCCAGGGGCCGGCCTGGCAGAGCGGTTTTGTCAGCGGCCTGCGCCACGCCGCGGTCTATGGCGTACCCGAGCCCAAGGGGGGAGCGGGCGGCGCCGGCAGCATCCCCACGAACACCGGCGCGCAGGCGCTCAGCCTGGTGGACGACCTCACCATCGAACGCGAGATCACCGGCTCGCGCCTGGTGTTGGCGATGATGGACAAGGCGTCCTGGGAGTACACCGACCTGCGCACCCGCATGCAGGCGCTGGAGCACAGCGAGGACCTGCCGCCGCATGATCTGCTGCGCGCACAGGTGATTTCGCGCGTGGTGCTGGAGGCCTGGCTGCGCGCCGGCCTGGGCCCTTCGGAATGGCAGCTGCTGCAGCCCTGCCTGCATGAGGAACTGGGCCTGCTGCTCAGCGAGGCCTATCACGAGACGAATCGCTGGTTGGTGGCCCAGCAGGTCATGCCCGAGGTGGACCTGCGTCCCTTCATACGCCGCAGTCGTGGGGCGGCCGTTGGGGCGTTAGGCAGCGGAGCGGGCTTGGGCACGGCCGGCACCCATTCATCCTATGGCGTGGTGTCGGGGGGCGGGCGCGCCGCGCCGACGGCGGCCGACGCTGCGCCGGTGCGCAGCCAGTCCACCACCCAGGCCGAGGAGGTGCTGGCGCAGCTGCAGCGGGTGCTGGCGCGCAATGTGCCGGACATGCTGCCGCGTGCCGCCGCCGCGGTGAGCGCCGCGGGCTCGGGCGCGCCCCGCAGCGCCAGCGCGCCGATGCCGGCGCCGGCAATGGTGACGGTGTCGGCCCGCCTCAGCGCCGCCATCAACCATGCGCAGGACGCGCTGCAACGCCGCCCCATGCCGGCCGAGAGCGCCAAGGCCACCGCACCGCAGGTGCTGGATGACCTGAAGGCGCGCAACCAGGCCTTCAAGCAGGTGCTCAAGCAGGCGGCCGACACGCCGGCCGAGCGCGCCACCATCGAGGTGGTGGCCCTGCTGTTCCAGAGCATCCTCACCGAGGAGCGCATTCCCGCCTCGGTGCGTGTCTGGTTTGCGCGCCTGCAGATGCCGGTGCTGCGCGTGGCCGTCTCCGAACCCGATTTCTTCGCCACTACCGACCACCCGGCGCGCCGCCTGATCGACCGCATGGGCGCCTGCGTGATGGGCTTCAATGCCGCGCAGGGCGATGTGGGCGATGCGCTGGAGCGCGAGATCAAGCGCGTGGTGCAGGTGGTCGAGGCCTACCCCGACACCGGACGGCGCGTGTTCCAGACCGTGCTGACCGAGTTCGAGAAATTCCTCGCGCATTACTTCGAGCAGGAGAACCAGGCCTCGGTGAAGGGTGTCTCGCTGGCTCAGCAGGTCGAGCAGCGCGAGACCATGGCGATCCAGTACACCATCGAGCTGCGCAAGATGCTCAACGAGGTGCCGGTGCAGGATGGCGTGCGCGAATTCCTGTTCCAGGTCTGGGCCGATGTGCTGGCCGTCAGCGGGGTGCGCAACGGGCCGCAGTCCGAGGACACCAAGCTGATGAAGCGCGCGGCCGCGGACCTGATCTGGTCGGCCAGCGCCAAGGTGTCGCGCGAGGAGCGGGCCGAGGTGATACGCCGCCTGCCGCCCCTGCTCAAGACCCTGCGCGATGGCATGAGCCATGCGGGCCTCGGCAGCGACAAGCAGGATCAGCACATCCGCGCCCTCAACAATGCCCTGGCCGCCGCCTTCACCGCCAAGACCGCGGCGATTCCGCGCGAGCGCCTGGACGATCTAATGGGTCAGCTGGAGGCACTGGAGGCGATGCTGCCCGAGGGCGAGGGCGAGCTCAACGAGTCGCTGGTGCGCGATCTCTCCAGCCATGAGACCGAAGACCTGGAAGTGGTGGCCGAGGGCGGTTCCATGCCCACGCCGGCGATGCTGGCCTGGGCCCATGAGTTGCAGGTGGGCGGCTGGTACATGCTGGACTACCGCGGCCGCAACGAGGCGGTGCAACTGGCCTGGCGCGGCGTGCGCCACGGCCTCACGCTGTTCGTCTCACCCAAGGGGCGCGGTGTGCTGTTCCAGCTGAATCGCCTGGCGGCCTTCCTGCAGGCCGGTCTGCTGCTGCCGGCTCAGGACGAGGCCCTGACGGTGCGCGCCACGCGCAATGCGCTCGCCAAGCTGGACGTGGATCCGAGCCGCCTGGTGAATTGAACGCCCGGCGGGCTAGTGAATGAGGCGGTCTTCGGGGGCGACGAAGAGTTCGTCCAGGATCAGCGCATCGGGCTCCTCGCCCAGGCTCCAGAACACCATCAGCACGATGATCTTCAGGTCCTCCAGGTCCATCGGCGCACCGGGGATGGCCATCGCGCGGTCGATCACCATTTCGCGCATCGGCGGCGGCAGCACACCGGCCGACGCCAGGAAGCTGATGAAGCCCACCGAGGCCTCGCCCAGATGGTCCAGCTCGTCGACCGAGTAGACACGCATGCTCGTGACGCCCTGTTCGCCCTGGTAGGACTCGGCCGCATGGGCCAGCCCGTCCAGCCAGGACAGCGCCTCCTGGATCTCGTCGGTCTCGAAGCCTACGGCCGACAACTTGCGCGTCAGCTGGGCGTGGTCCGGGCAAGCGTCCGGGCGCCAATAGGTTTCGTAGAGGTAGACGAGGACGTCAAACATGGGCGCACTATAACCCAGGGCTCCCAAGCCCCCGGCGCGCAAAGGGGGCTGAAATTGGGCTTGAATTGGGCGTTCCGGCGTGCCATCCGGTCAGATTTCAGGCCCGCGTTCAGGTCCACTTTCAGGCCTGTGCGCGGCGCTGGAACAAGGCGCCCGGCAGGCGTGCCACCGCCCCGGCCAGCTCGAGGTCCAGCAGCAGGGCGCTCAGCTGGGCGGCGCTCCAGCCACCGCGCGCCATCAGCGCATCCAGCGACACCGGGTCATAGCCCATCGCCTCCAGCACCAGGCCGGGCTCGTCCAAGGCGGCGCGCGGTGCCGGCGGGGGTGGCAGGGCCGCCGCCGCGCGGTGGCGGGTGCTGGGCTCCAGCGCGTCCAGCACCTCCTGCGCGTTCTCCACCAGCGCCGCGCCCTGGCGCAACAACGCATGGCAGCCCTGGCTGAGCGGCGAGTGGATCGAGCCGGGGATGGCAAAGACCTCGCGGCCGGCCTCGCTGGCCAGGCGTGCCGTGATCAGCGAGCCCGATTGCAGCGCGGCCTCCACCACCAGGCAGCCGCGCGCGAGCCCGGCAATGATGCGGTTGCGGCGTGGGAAGTTGGCGGCCAGGGCCGGCATGCCCAGGGCGTATTCGCTCACCAGCAGGCCCTGCTCGCTGAGCCGTTCGGCCAGGGCCGCGTGGTGGCGTGGGTAGATCTCATGCAGTCCGGTGCCCAGCACCGCGATGCTGCTGCCCGGCCCCTTCAGCCCGCCCTCATGGGCGGCGCCGTCGATGCCCAGGGCCAGGCCCGAGACGATGCAGTAACCCGCCTCGCTCAGCGCAGCGGCGAAGCGCAGGGCGTTGTCGCGGCCCTGGTGCGAGGGATGGCGGCTGCCGACCACGGCCACCGCGTCGCTGCCCAACAGCACGCGCCGGCCCTGCAAATAGAGCAGCAGCGGCGGATCGGGGCTGTTCAGCAGGGGCAGGGGATAGTCGGCGTCGCCCAGGCAGAGCAGGCTGCGGCGTGCGTCGCCGGCGAGCCAGTCCAGCGTCCGCTCCAGCAACTCAGGCAGCTGCGGCGGCGGCTGTTGCAGCGCCTGCACCAGCTCGGGCCGGATCAGTGAGCCCCAGGCCGGCGGGCCGGCCGCCAGTACCGCCTGGGGACCACCCAGGCCGGCGAGCAGGCGGCGTATGCCGGCCCGCCCCAGCTCGGCCGTCTCCAGCAGATACAGCCAGGCGCTCAGCTCATCGCGGTCCATGGTGGCGACGCGATGTGCGCGTAAGCGCTCAGGGCTGGGTGAAGCGGTCGCCGGGCGCGACCGGGTCCTTGACCGAGACGATCAGCGCATAGGACACGCGCTGGTAGACCTGGAACACGAACAGCAGGCCATGGCGCTCGTCGGGCAGGCGGATCTCCTGCGGCTTGTCGCCGGTCTTGTCGCGCGTCACGCGCCCCGCCTGCCAGAGTGCCAGCACATGGCCACGCTCCATGCCGTCCTGCTTGCCGCGGTTGATGGCGACGATCTGGTTCTGGCCGGCGGTGAGCGCGTCTCCGTAGATGGAGATGACCTGGCCCGACACCGGCTGGGCCGGCGAATGCGGCACATAACGTTCGAAATTGCGCGGTGGCACCAGCGAGAGGCGGTCGCCCTCGCCCATCTCCTGGCGCGCGGTGCGGATGCTCAGGGTCGCCGGCACGATCTCCGCCTTGCCGTTGGCGTCCGGGCCCTCGCGGCCGGGGCGCAGCATGTCGGCCGTGCCCAGGAAGGGTGCCTCGTAGCCAAGGATTTCCTTGCTGACCGGATCGCGCAGCGGCGTGGTGTTGCGGAACACGCGGTATTCGCCGCCCTGTATCAGCTCGCCGCGGGCATAGGCGAGGTCGCCGCGCGTCACCAGCACGCGGCCCTCGGGCGTGGCGACGATGCGCGGCGCCAGCGCCAGCTCATCGGTATCGAACACCACCGCATCGGTCAGGAAGGGCTCGATCAGATGCTGGGGGATCGCGGTGATGGGGTTGTCTTCCAGGCGGCTGCTGCGCACCCGTGGCGACAGCTTGGTGGTGCCGGTCGCCTGCGCCGATGCGTCGTTCATCGAGCGCGCCAGCTCCAGCCGGGCGCGGCCATTGCTCTTCACCAGCAGCAAGACCTGACCCGGATAGATCAGGTGCGGGTTGGAGACCTGGTCGCGGTTCATGCCCCAGAGCTCGGGCCAGCGCCAGGGGCTGCTGAGGAAGAGCTTGGAGATGTCCCACAGCGTGTCGCCGGGCTTGACGGTGTGCGAGTCCGGCGCGCCGGGCGCCAGCTCGGAAATCGGCACACCGGCATCGGCCACGCGTTGCGCGGTCTCGCGTTGCTCGGGGGTGATGGGATAGTTGGTCGCGTAGCCAGGGCCGCTGGCGATGCAGATGCTCAGGCCAAGGAGGCCGGCAGTGAGTCTTGCGTGGGAGCTCAAGGGCTGCCTTTCTATCGTCATTGCAGGGCGTTTTTTGCTGGTGCAGGCGGCGCACGCGCGGATCGGCGAAAATGCCGCCTCAGCTCGCGGCGATTCTGCCCCCATTCCGGGGTGGTCGCAATGAAAGCGGTGGGCGCCCCGGCGCTCTTGCAAGCACTTACAAACAGACGTTGTGCGGCGTCCACAAGGCGCGCATGGAAGCCACTATGGCCAAACTGAACATCCTCCGTTATCCCGACCCCCGCCTGCACACCGTGGCCAAGCCCGTGGCCGAGGTGGACGAACGCATCCGTCAGCTCGTCGACGACATGCTGGAAACCATGTATGCGGCCGAGGGCGTGGGCCTGGCCGCCACCCAGGTGGACGTGCATGAGCGCGTGGTCGTGATCGACACCTCGGAGGATCGCAACAAGCCGCGCGTGCTGATCAACCCCGAGCTGATCGCTACCAGTGCCGAGTTCACCGAGGGCGAGGAGGGTTGCCTGTCGGTGCCCGCCATCTATGACAAGGTGCCGCGCCACAGCCGCGTCACGGTGCGTGCCCTGGGCCGCGACGGCCAGCCGCACGAATTCGACGCCGAGGGCCTGCTGGCGGTGTGCGTGCAGCATGAGATGGACCACCTGATGGGCAAGGTGTTCGTCGAGTACCTGAGCCCGCTCAAGCGCGAGCGCATCAAGACCAAGATGATCAAAAAGACCCGCGAAGAGCAGGGCCGCGGCCGCTGATGGGCATGCGCGTCGTCTTCGCCGGTACCCCGGAATTCGCCGCCAGCGCGCTGGCGGCGCTGCTGGCGGCCGGTTTCGAGCTGCCTCTGGTGCTGACCCAGCCGGACCGCCCGGCCGGCCGCGGCATGAAGTTGCAGGCCTCGCCGGTGAAGCAGCTGGCGCTGCAGCATGGGATCAAGGTGGCGCAGCCGATCAGCCTGAGGCTGGACGGCAAGTACCCCGACGAGGCCGTGGCCGCACGCCAGGCCTTGCTGGACGCGCGCCCGGATGTGATGGTGGTGGCGGCCTATGGGCTGATCCTGCCGCAATGGGTGCTGGACCTGCCGCGCCTGGGCTGCCTGAACATCCATGGCTCGCTGCTGCCGCGCTGGCGGGGCGCCGCGCCCATCCAACGCGCCATCGAGGCCGGCGATGCCGAGACCGGCATCACCATCATGCAGATGGATGCGGGCCTGGATACCGGCGCCATGCTCATGACCGAGCGCCTGCCCATCGGCGCCACCGACACCACCGCCAGCCTGCACGACAAGCTGGCGGCGCTGGGCGCGCGCCTCATTGTCGAGGCCTTGGAGCTGGCGGCCTGCGGGGGCTTCCATCCGCAGCCCCAGCCGGAGGCAGGGGTGACGTACGCCCACAAGATCGAGAAGAGCGAAAGCCAGATCGACTGGCGCCAGCCCGCCGCCCAGATCGAGCGCCGCCTGCGCGCCTTCGACCCCTTCCCGGGCGGGCTGGCCCTGCTGGGCGACGAGGCGCTGAAGATCTGGCGCGCCGAGGTCTGCGAGGGCCGCGGCGAGCCCGGCGAGGTGCTGGCCGCCGACGCCACCGGCCTGGTGGTGGCTTGCGGCGAGCAGGCGTTGCGCCTCACCGAGTTGCAGCGCGCCGGCGGCAAGCGCCTGCCGGCAGCGGCCTTTCTGCAGGCGCGTCCGGTCGCAGCTGGCGAACGCTTGAAATCCGCCGCCTGAGCATCATCTAAGCGGCTCCAGCCACTCCGACGGAGAGACCCCGATGTTCAACATCATGAAGACCGCCATCCTGATGGCCGCCATCACCGCCCTGTTCATGGCGATCGGTGCGCTGCTGGGCGGGCGTAGCGGCATGATGCTGGCCCTGGTGGTGGCGCTGGGCATGAACTTCTTCAGCTACTGGTTCTCCGACCAGATGGTGCTGAAGATGTACAACGCGCAAGAGGTGGACGAGACCTCGGCGCCGCAGTTCTACGCGATGGTGCGCGAACTGGCCGCCAAGGCCGAACTGCCGATGCCGCGCGTCTATGTGATCAACGAAGAGGCGCCGAACGCCTTTGCCACCGGGCGCAATCCCGAGCATGCGGCCGTGGCCGCCACCACCGGCATCATGCGCGTGCTCTCCGAGCGCGAGTTGCGCGGCGTGATGGCGCACGAGCTGGCGCATGTGAAGCACCGCGACATCCTGATCTCCACCGTCAGCGCCACCATGGCCGGCGCGATCTCGATGCTGGCCAATTTCGCGATGTTCTTCAGCGGGCGCGATTCCGGGGGGCGGCAGACCAACCCCATCGTCGCCATGCTGGTGATGATTCTGGCGCCCATCGCCGCCAGCCTGATCCAGATGGCGATCAGCCGCGCGCGCGAGTTCGAGGCCGACCGTGGCGGCGCCGAGATCTCGGGCGACCCGCGGGCGCTGGCCTCGGCGCTCGACAAGATCCACCGCTATGCCCAAGGCATTCCGCTGGGCCCGGCCGAGGCGCACCCGGAGACGGCCCAGATGATGATCATGAACCCGCTCTCGGCCGACGGCATCAAGGGCTTGTTCAGCACCCATCCGGCCACCGAGGAGCGCGTGGCGCGCCTGCTGGCGATGGCGCCTCGCTGAATCCTCATTTAAGACCGGCGCCGCAATGGCCGATAGCTCCGGGATGAAGCGACTTCTTCTCCTGCTGCTGCCCCTGCTCGCCAGCCTGGCGGCCTGCGACCAACTGGGCATCGAAGATCCGGCCAAGCTGGCCGCCGCCAAGGAGGCCGAGGGCAAGGCCGTGGGCAGCGCCTGCCGCCACGCCCTGCGCGCCATCGAGGACTGCTACACCCTCAACCCCAAGGCCCAGAAGGCGGCGGTGTTCGCCGGCTGGAAGGAGATGGACGAGTACATGCGCGAGAACAAGCTCGAGGGCGTGGCGCCGGTGGTGCCGCGTCCCGGTAGCGCCAAGGCTGGTGAAGGCGAGGCCGAAAAAGTTGAGAAGGCCGAGAAGGCCGATGACAAGGCCAGTTCCGTCAAGGACGGCAAGGGCGCCAAGGCCAAGCATTGATGGGGGCGGGTTTCCTGCATCTGGCACCCGCCGGCCAGCACTTGGTCGAATCGTGATGGCTGCTCGGGTGGCATGGATTGCATGATGCGCAGCACCAGATTCATACGGAGCCAATCATGCACACCACCCGTCGTTTTGCCGCCCTGACCCTGATCACCGCCGCCGGCCTGGCCGCCATGGGCTCGGCCCAGGCCTGGAGCTGGAGCATCGGCTCCGAGCGCGTGAACGGCTCGGGCGAAATGAGCACCGAGACGCGCGACGTCGGCAGCTTCGATGCCATCTCGGTCACCGGCGGCTTCAAGGTGCAGGTGCGCCAGAGCAGCAGTCACAAGGTCGAGGTCAAGACCGACAAGAACCTCCTGCCCTATCTTGAAACCAAGGTGGTTGACGGCAGCAAGGGCCGCACGCTCGAGATCGGACCCAAGCGCGGCTATTCGCTGAATGCCAGCAACACGCCCATGATCAGCATCGACATGGCGCAGCTGCGCGCCGTCGCCATCGCCGGCTCCGGCGATGTGCGCGTGGAGGCGATGAAGACCGGTGAGCTGGACGCCTCGATTGCCGGCTCCGGCGACATCCGCTTCGAGGAGCTCAATGCCGAACGCCTGGCGCTGAAGATTGCCGGCAGCGGCGACATCGTGGCCAGCGGCCGCGCCGCCAACCTGAATGTCTCGGTCTCGGGCAGCGGCGACGTGAAGGCGCGCGCCCTGGTGGCGGAGGACGCCAAGGTGCGCATCGCCGGCAGCGGCGACGTGATCGTGCAGGCCAACAAGAAGCTGGACATCTCGATCGCCGGTTCGGGCGGTGTCAGCTATCTGGGCAACCCCGAGATCAGCATGCACACGGCCGGCAGCGGCACGGTGCGCAAGCTCAACAACTGAGCGCAGGCCGCACGCCGCAAGCCCTGGCGGCGGCGCCTGCCCGGAGCCCATACGACAATCGCCGTATGGGCTTTTCTCCTTGGGCGCAATGGCGTCATCCCGAATTCCGGCGCGGCGCGCGCGAGATGCTGGGCATCACCCTGGGCATCTCGGCCTGGGGGCTGGTGACCGGCGTGGCGATGGTGAAGAGCGGGCTGTCGCTGTGGCTGGCCCTGCTGATGAGCCTGATCGTGTTCGCCGGCAGTTCGCAGCTGGCGGCCCTGCCGCTGATCGCCGGCGGTGCACCGCTGTGGGTGCTGTGGGCCACGGCCTTCTGCGTCAACCTGCGCTTCGTGATCTTCAGCGCCCAATGGCGCCTCTACTTCGGGCATTTGCCGCGTTGGCAACGCCTGACCCTGAGCTATTTCGCGGCCGACCTCAATTACGTCGCCTTCATGCGGCGCTTTCCTGACCCTCTGGCCGAGCCCGAGGCGCAGCAGCCCTATTACTGGGGAGGCGTGGCGCTGAACTGGTGTGCCTGGCAGCTGCCGTCGATCGCCGGCATCCTGCTCGCCGACCGCGTGCCCACCGAATGGGGCCTGGGCTTTGCCGGCGTGCTGGCGCTGCTGGGCCTGACCTACTCGCTGCTGTCCTCGGGCAAGTCCTGGATCTCGGCGGGCGTGGCGGGCTGCGCGGCGGTGGCCGCCTACGCGCTGCCGCTGCGCCTCAACATCGTCGTGGCGATCGCCGCGGCCGTGGCCATTGGCCTGCTGCTCGACCGTTGGAAGCCCGACGCCGCCAAGCCGGAGCTGCGCGCATGAGCATTTGGGAGGCGACGCTGGGCATCCTCGGTCTGGCCCTGATCACGCTGCTGACACGGGGCTTCTTCCTGCTGCCCAGGCGCGAGCTGCCCATGCCCGACTGGGCCAAGCAGGGCTTGCGCTACGCGCCGCTGGCGGCGCTGGCGGCGGTGATCGTGCCCGAGATCGTGCTGACCAAGGGCCAGCTGGTGTCGACCTGGCAGGATCCGCGCCTGTTCGCCGTGGCCGTGGGCACGGCCTATTTCTTCTGGAAGCGGGGCATTCTCGGCACCATCGTCAGCGGCACGGCGGTGATGCTGGCCTTGCGCCTGGGCCTGGGTTGGTAAGCTAGCGGTTTGCGGCGCCGCTGGCGCGCCGCCCTGATTACCAACCAAGCAAGCTCATCATGAACGTCCTGCGTTTCTCCGATCTGGTTGCTGCCGGCCAAGTGGCCGGGCAGCGCGTCTTCATCCGTGCCGACCTGAATGTGCCGCAGGACGATGCCGGCAACATCACCGAAGACACGCGCATCCGCGCCTCCATCCCCTGCATCGAGCAGGCCCTCAAGGCCGGCGCCGCCGTGATGGTGACCTCGCACCTGGGCCGCCCCACCGAGGGCGAGTTCAAGCCCGAGGATTCGCTCGCGCCGATCGCCAAGCGCATGGGCGAGCTGATGGGGCGCGAGGTGCCGGTGCTGGCCAACTGGGTGGACGGCGTGAGCGTGGCACCCGGCCAGCTGGTGCTGCTGGAGAACTGCCGCGTCAACAAGGGCGAGAAGAAGAACAGCGAAGAGCTGGCCAGGAAGCTGGCCGCGCTGTGCGACATCTATGTGAACGATGCCTTCGGCACCGCGCACCGCGCCGAGGGCACGACCTATGGCATCGCCCAGTTTGCCAAGATCGCCTGCGCCGGCCCGCTGCTGGCGGCCGAGATCGATGCCATCGGCAAGGCGCTGGCCGCGCCCAAGCGGCCCCTGGTGGCGATCGTGGCCGGCTCCAAGGTCTCGACCAAGCTGACCATCCTGAAGGCCCTGTCCGAGAAGGTCGACGGCCTGATCGTGGGCGGCGGCATTGCCAATACCTTTTTGCTCGCCGCCGGCCTGCCGATCGGCAAGTCGCTGGCCGAGCCCGACCTGGTGGGCGAGGCCAAGGCGGTGATCGAGGGCATGAAGGCGCGTGGCGCGGCCGTGCCCATCCCGGTGGACGTGGTGGTGGCCAAGCGCTTTGCCGCCGATGCCGAGGCCACCGTGAAGCCGGTGGCCGAGGTCGCCGAGGATGACCTGATCCTGGACATCGGCCCGCAGACGGCCGCGCATTTGGCCGAGCAGCTCAAGGCGGCCGGCACCATCGTCTGGAACGGCCCGGTGGGCGTGTTCGAGTTCGACGCCTTTGCCCATGGCACCGAGACCATCGCGCGCGCCATTGCGGCGTCCAGCGCCTTCTCGATCGCCGGCGGTGGTGACACCCTGGCGGCGATTGCCAAGTACGGCATCGAAAAGGAGGTGGGCTACATCTCCACCGGCGGTGGCGCCTTCCTGGAGGTGCTGGAAGGCAAGACCCTGCCGGCCTTTGAAATCCTGGCGAAACGCGCCGGATCCTAAGGGTTATCCCAGGGTGGGTGTTGCTCTGCAGCCCCACCCCATCAGCACTTGCGCTAGATCAAGTGCGTACTTGCCGTCACCCCGTTAGGCTAGACCTGTCGATAGGAGTGCGCGTGGCCCGAGCCGCGCGGTGCTCCATCCGGCGCTTGTCCAAAGCACTGAAAGGTTGAAGATGAGATCCAAGAGCCTCTCACCGCGCTGGGCCCTGTGTGCCCTGGTCGCAGCCGCCTTCGCCGTCCCGCATGGGGCGCAGGCCGCCGATGCCGATGCCGCCAAGGCGCTGGCCAAGAAGAACGACTGCTTCAAGTGCCACGCGGTCGACAAGGACAAGAAGGGCCCGTCCTTCCAGAAGATTGCCGCCAAGTACAAGGGCAAGGCCGACGGCGAGGAAAAGGCCATCAAGAACATGACCACCGGCCCCAAGGTCAAGCTCGACGACGGCACCGAGGAAGAGCACAAGATCATCAATACGAAGGACGCCGACGCGATCAAGAACCTCGCGCAGTGGATTCTGTCCAACTAGCGGCATAGCATCCGCTGGGCCCGCTCAGGCGGGCCCCTCCAGGCCTGCCAAGGGCCTCGGCACAAACCAAAGAAGAAGAAAAGCTATGCGCGGCACTCCTTTTGGGCGATGGGCCCGTCGACTGGGTCTCGGTTTGGGTCTGGCCTTGTTGGGCCTGGGTGCGGTGGCCGACAACGAGGGCTGCCTGAGCTGTCATGCCACGGGCACGCACAAGCTTGAAGTGCCGGACGCGCAGGGCAAGCCGCGCACTTTGGCGGCCATGTCGACGAAGGCCTATGGCAAGAGCGTGCACGCCAAGCTGGAATGCGTGGCCTGCCACACCGCCATCAAGGACCAACCCGCGCCGGGCAATGGCCACCAGAAGGATGGCGCGGCCCTGCCCAAGTCGGCCAGCTGCGCCGATTGCCACCAGCAGCTCTGGGACCAGGCCAAGCAGGACGGCAGCGCCGCCGCCAAGCCCCGCCTGGGCCTGGTGGCCGAGAACGTCGCCGCCTACAAGCAGTCCTTCCATGCCCGCGTGAGCAAGAAGGACGCGAACAAGGTCAACGCCAGCTGCGACAACTGCCACGACACCCACAGCTTCGCCATTCCCACCAAGGGTACGACCGAGCACGCGCGTTGGCGCAGCAACAGCGCCGCCATGTGCGGCGAGAAATGCCATAGCGACGAACTCGACGAGTACGCGGAGTCGGTGCACGGCAAGGCGGTGCTCGAAAAGCACGACGCCAAGGCCGCGGTGTGCTCCGACTGCCACACCTCGCACGCCATCGGCAACACCTCCGCCAGCGCGGTGAAGCTGGCCATCACCGCCAGTTGCGGCAGTTGCCACGCCGAGAACTACCAGTCCTACAAGGCCACCTACCACGGCCAGATCAGCACCCTGGGCTATGCCTACACCGCCAAGTGCTTTGACTGCCATGGCAGCCACGGCATCCTGGAGGCCAAGAACCCCGATTCCAAGGTCCATCCGGACAACCGCATGGACACCTGCCGGACCTGCCACAACGGCAAGAAGGAGCTGGCCGAGGCGCCCAAGGGCTTCGCCAGCTTCCAGCCGCACGGCCATCCGCACGACTTCGAGCGCTATCCGCAGATGTGGATCGGCTACCAGATCATGGTGCAGCTGCTGGTCGGCACCTTCGGCTTCTTCTGGCTGCACACCTTGCTGTGGTTCTACCGCGAGTACAAGGACAGGCAGCAGGCCAAGCTGCGCCCCCATGTCAAGCTGGATGCGCTGCCGCCCGAGTTGCAGGGCAAGCATTTCAAGCGCTTCGGTGCGATCTGGCGCCTGGCCCACATCAGCTTTGCGCTCAGCCTGATGATCCTCACGCTCACCGGCATGCCGCTGTTCTATCCGGATGCCGCCTGGGCGCCCTGGGTGATGCAGGCGCTGGGCGGGCCCAAGGTCGCGGGCCTGATCCATCGCGTCAATGCGGTGATCTTTGCCGGCGTGTTCTTCTGGCACCTGTTCTATATCGCGCTGCGCATCTGGAAGAAGCGCAAGACCTTCCGCATCTTCGGCCCGGATTCGCTGGTGCCCAATCTGCAGGACGGCAAGGACATGCTCGCCATGTTCAAGTGGTTCTTCGGCAAGGGCCCGCGCCCGGTGTTCGAGCACTGGACCTACTGGGAGAAGTTCGACTACTGGGCGCCGTTCTGGGGCGTCACCATCATCGGCGTGAGCGGCTTGATGATGTGGCTGCCCAATATCACCGGCGCCTGGCTGCCCGGCTGGGTCTTCAATGTGGCGGCCATCTTCCATGGCGAGGAAGCCTTCCTGGCGGTAGTGTTCCTGTTCACCGTGCACTTCTTCAACAACCACTTCAGGCCCGACAAGTTCCCGCTCGAGGTGGTGATGTTCACCGGCACGATGAGCCTGGAGCATTACCGGCGCGAGCATGCGGTGGAGTACGAACGCCTGCTGAAGTCCGGCGAACTCCAGAAGTACGTGGTCGACGCACCGGCGGCGCCCATGACCCTGGCCTCCAAGGTGTTGGGTTTCACCCTCATTGCGGTGGGTCTGACCCTGCTGGCCGGGGTGGCGATTGGTTTCTTTTCTGGCACTTGACGCGGGCTTGATCGAGCACAACTGAAGCCTGTCTACATGTCGATACAAGCGTGATGTGAATTTCGAATCGCCGTCGGGCCGAACCGATGGCAACAGTTCCTGGAACAAGGAGAAAGCTATGAAGCAGCAGCTGACTCGATGGGGCATGGCCGTGATGACGGCGATCGCCCTTGCAGCGTGCGGCGGCGGCGGGTCCGATCCGGCTCCTGCACCGACACCCACGCCCACCCCCACGCCGGCTCCGACGGTCAAGGAACTGCTCAGCAAAGCGGCCGCGGTGGCCAGCAATGACACCGCCACCAACACCTCGGCGCCCTTCCTGACGGTGCAGGACGCCGGCGTGGCCGCCGTCACCATCGCCAGCCCGCCCAAGGTGAACTTCGCCATCTACTCGGATGGCCAGCTCAAGACCGGCCTGGCCATTACCAACGTCAGCTTCGCGATCGCCAAGCTGGTGCCGGGCAGCAATGGCGAGCCCGACCAATGGGTGAACTACATCTACCGCAAGGAAACCGCGGCGGCGAATGTGGGCCCCAACAACAAGCCGGTGCTGGCCACGGCCATGCAGGCCACCACCGACGGCAAGCAGACCGATGCGGCGCTGCTCGCTGCGCAGCTGGTGGCCAGCCCGGACGGCTACTACACCTACACCTTCAAGACCGACATCAAGGACCCCGCCCAGACCAATGGCGTGGTCTTCGATGCCACCAAGACGCACCGCGTCGCGATCCAGCTGAGCTACAAGAATGCGGCCGGCGAGACGGTGCTGGTGAATCCCTACTTCGACTTCACCATCGATGCGAACGGCAAGTCGGTGCCCGTGACCGACCCGAGCAAGACGCGCAAGATGACCGATGTGGCCAGCTGCAACGGCTGCCACGAGAAGCTCGCCCTGCACGGCGGCGGTCGCGTCGACACGCAGTACTGCGTGATGTGCCACAACCCCGGTACGGTGGATGCCAACAGCGGCAACAACCTCAACCTGGCGACCATGGCGCACAAGATCCACGCCGGCAAGCTGCTCAAGGCCAAGCTGGACGCCGGCAAGGGCGGCGAGGACTACACCATCTGGGGCTACCAGAACACCAAGGTGGGCTTCGCCGAGGTCGGCTTCCCGCAGGATCTGCGCAATTGCACGGTCTGCCACTCGGGTGCCAACGCGTCCACCCCGCAGGGTGACAACTGGAAGGACAAGCCCAGCAAGGAAGCCTGCCTGACCTGCCACGCCAATGGCACGGGCTCGGACTGGGAGACCAGCCACAAGGTCTACGCCGGTACGCTGGTGAAGGCCGGTGCGGCCGCCAAGGATCTGAGCAACGCACAGTGCGTCGAGTGCCACAAGGCCGGCACCAATATCGGCTCGGACCGCGTGCACTGGAACCAGAACGAGGAGAACGGTGCCAAGTACAAGATGAACATCGAGAGCACCAGCTACGACGCTGCCACGCGCAAGGTGACCGTCAAGTACTTCCTCTCCGATCCCACCAACAACAACGCCGCCTACAACCTGGTGACCTCGGAGTGCACCGGCACGGGCGCGAGCCTGACCTGCGCCAACACCACCAAGTTCGGCAATCTGCGCTTCTATCTGGGTTACCAGAACCAGATCGGCCAGCCCGCGGGCGTGACCGAGTTCAGCGCCAACAACACCGGTGGCAGCGCCGCCAACGTCTATGCCTACAAGGGCACGAACGATGGCAGCAACCACTACACGGTGGACATCGTGGTGCCGCCCGACACGGCCACCTCGGTCGCCTTCGGTACCGCCCGGGTGGTGAGCATCGGCCAGATCAAGGAGCCCAAGCTGCAGGTCAAGTGGGCCACCGACCCGCGCCCTGAAGTGACGCCCAAGGTGCTCGTCAACACCGTGGTGAAGAACACCTTCAAGGAGTTCGCGCTGAGTGGCACGCTGCAACCGCGCCGCGTCATCGTGGCGAGCGAGAAGTGCAATGTCTGCCACGGCGCCCTGGGCACGACCTCGGGTTCCAACACCCTGGCCGAGGCCTTCCACGGCGGTGCACGTGACACGGTGGAAGCCTGCGTGGTCTGCCACGATGCCAACAAGGTGTCGTCGACGGTGATGACCAATGGTCTGGTGCTGAACGAGTCCTACCAGTTCAAGCGCATGATCCACGGCATCCACGGCAACTCGAAGCGGACCTATCCGTTCACGCACGGCAATACCGTGGTGGGCGTGTTCAACAAGGACGGCAGTTCGGCCACCGGCGGTGCACCGCTGGCCGCGAATGTGGAGAACTATGCCGCCGAGGTCGCCTGGCCGGGTGTGGGCGTGAATTGCAACGTCTGCCACGTCAACAACTCGTACAAGCAGGATCTGAGTCCGCTGGCGTCGGTGGTGAAGAAGGACACGGGGGTGACCGACCCCGGCCTTTGGAGGGTGATCACACCCAAGGCGGCAAGCTGCACCGCCTGCCACGATTCGAGCAAGGCCATCGCCCACGTCACCTCCTTCGGTGGTGCCGCCTTCGGCGACAAGACTCAGGCGCAGTTCCTGGCCGGTGCGCGTGAGACCTGCGATGACTGCCACGCCAGTGGCGGCTTCAAGGGCGTGGACATCGTCCACGGTCAGAAGTAGTGATGTGTCCGGGCGGCCGGCGGCTTGCGCCGTCGGCCGGGCTCGGCTCGCCAGACCCGCAGGGAGTTCGAATGCGTATCACAGCTTGGATGGCAGCCCTTGCGGTGAGCTTGCTGGCTTGCACGGGTTGGGCCCGTGCCGAGGCCGAGCCGACCGGTGCCGCCTTCTGCGTCACCTGTCATGACAGCGACGACCTGCCCGACATGAGCCGCTCGGCCCATGCCGCCAGCAAGGATGCGCGCGTGCCCGATTGCATCAGCTGCCACGGGCCCAGCGAGGCGCATGCGCACAAGCCCAAGGGAGCCAAGACCCAGCCCAAGCCCGACCGCATGTTCAGCAAGGCCCTGGCCATGCCTGCTCATGAGAGCAGCGCGGTGTGCCAGACCTGCCACGAGAAGGACGCCAAGCGCGCGCTCTGGAACGGCAGCCAGCACCACAGCGCCGACGTGGCCTGCAACAGTTGCCACAAGATCCACACCAACAACGACCGCGCGCTCGCCAAGGCCAGCCAGACCGAGCTCTGCTACGCCTGCCACAAGGAGCAGCGCGCGCAGCTCAACAAGCCCTCGCACCACCCGGTGCCGGAGGGCAAGATGAGCTGCTCCGATTGCCACAATGTGCATGGCTCGATGGGCCCCAAGCTGGCCAAGCGCGACAGCACCAATGCCACCTGCTACAGCTGCCACGCCGAGAAGCGCGGCCCCTTCGTGCACCAGCATGAGCCGGTCAGCGAGGATTGCGCGAGCTGCCACAACCCGCATGGCAGCACCGTGCAGGCGATGCTGAAGTCGCGCCCGCCGATGCTGTGCCAGCAATGCCACACGCCCCATGTGGCCGGCGGCGTGGGCGCGGTGGGCGGGCAGCCCGGCGTCTTCACGCCGCTGCAGCCCGGCCAGCCGGCGCTCATCGGCGGCACCAGCAGCGGCAAGAACGTGGTGAACCTCTGGCAGGGGCGCAGTTGCATGAACTGCCACACCCAGGTGCACGGTTCCAACAACCCCTCGGTCAGCAATCCAACGCCGCACCTGATGCTGCGCTGAGACTCGGAGAGCATCCATCATGACTCACGCAAGGCAGACCGCACTGACCCTGGCGCTGCTCACCGCGCTGGGCGCGGTGCATGCCGAAGGCAGCGAGGTTGAGTCCACCATCCATTTCGGGTTGGGCATGCTGGGCAGTGGGCGCGCCGACAACACGCGCTTCGGCCAGTACAGCGGCGTGCGCCTGGGCGATCGCCCGGTGGGCCTGCTGAGCCTGGACTACCAGCGCCGCGACGACGAGGCCGGCACCTCGATGTGGTTGCGCGGCAGCGATCTGCTGGGCGAGACGCGCGAACTGGCGCTGGGCTGGAGCAAGCAGGGCGACTGGAAGCTGCGCGCCCGCTACGGCGAGACCGTGCGCCACGACCCCAACAGCGTCAACACGCTGCTCACGGGCGCCGGCTCGACCAGCCCGCAAGTGGTGGCCGGCGCCGCCGGCGGCGGCAGCGAGCTGCACCTGAAGCAGCAGCGCAGCGGCTTCGGCATCGGCCTGTGGAAGGCGCTCGGCCCGGCCCTGTCGCTGGAGCTGGACCTGAAGACCGAGGACAAGGTCGGCACCCGCCTGTCCGGCGTGGGCATGAACTGCCCCAGCCTGCTGCTGCCGACCTGCCGCGGTGCCACCGGCATCAGCACCGGCTCGGCGCTGGTGATGCTGCCCGAGCCCATCCATGCGAATCACAGCCAGGTCGAGGTCCGGCTCAGCTATGCGGGCGAGCAGCTGCGCGTCAGCGCGGGCTACTACGGTTCCTTCTTCAACAACCGCTACGACGCCCTGACGCCGCAAATCCCCGGCAGCCTCAACAACCCGGTCGGCAGCCTGCTGCCGCTCAGCCCGGGCCTGCTGACGGCGCTGAGCCAGCCGATCGCGCTGGCGCCCGACAACCAGGCGCACCAGCTGGACATCACCGGCGTCTACACGCTCACGCCGATCGCGCTGCTGAACTTCAAGCTGGGCATGGGCCAGGCGCTGCAGCACCAGAACTTCGCGGCCTCGGGCCTCAGCGGCGCGCCGGCCGGCGTGGCCGACCTGGGTGGGCGGCTCGACAGCACGCAGGCGCAGCTGGGCTTCAGCCTGCGGCCCACACCGAAGCTGGCGCTGCAGGCGGAATGGCGCTACGAGGATCGCGACGACAAGACGCCGATCCAGCTCTACAACGTGGAGGACAAGTCCTTCTATACCAACCGCAGCCTGCCCAGCACCAAGTCGCGCGGCAAGCTGCAGCTGAGCTACCGCTTCAGCAACAATCTGCGCGGCACCCTGGTGGGGCAGTTCGAGGCCATCGACCGCGGCGTCTTCACCGCCAGCAGTGCGATCTCCGGCGTGAGCGCGCTGCGCCAGCGCACCGACGAAACGGTCTACAAGGCCGAGTTGCGCCACAGCGTGTCCGAGTTCTTCAGCGGCAGCCTGGGCTTCGAGCGCAGCCAGCGCGACGGCAGCAACTGGCTGAAGGACAACAGCGGTCTGGGCGTCAGCGAGGTCAGCGACCCCGCCAACCCGGCCAACGGCTTCGCCACGGCGATCTTCATGCCGACGCTGGCGGATCGCCAGCGCGACAAGCTCAAGCTGCGCGCCGAGCTGCAGCCCAGCGAGGCCCTGACCCTGCAGTTCAGCGCCGAGGGCGGGCGCGACCGCTACACCTCGCCCAGCAGCTATGGCCTGCAGCGCACCGAGATGGACATGGTGGCGCTGGACGCCGACTACGCGCTGTCCGACAACTGGCACCTCAACGCCTATCTGTCGCAGGGCATCCAGACCCTGCACCAGGCGCGGCCCGCCGGCTACCTGCTCTCGTTCCGCAACAAGAACATCGGCGTGGGTGCTGGCTTCAGCGGCAAGCTGTCGGCCAAGTTCAGCGTGGGCGGCAACCTCGGCTATGTGGACGATGTCAATGTCTACACCCAGGCGCTCGACGCCATGGCCGGCGCCGACAGCGCGGCCCTGCTGGCGGCCACCGGTGGCCTGCCCGATGTGGTCTATCGCCAGACCTCGCTGCGCCTGTTCGGCCGCTACGAGATCGACGCCAAGTCGGCGCTGCGGCTGGACCTGGTGCACGAGCGTTCGCGCCTGAGCGACTGGAGCTGGGGCTACCAGGGTCTGCCCTTCGCCTACTCGGACGGCAGCACCGTGTGGCAGCAGCCGAACCAGCGCGCAACGCTGGTAGCAATCACTTACAGCTACAAGTGGCGTTGAGCGGGGCCGCCTGTTGCTGGCTTGCGAAATGTCAAGAGTGGGCAGGTAACGGCCTTTACGATAGGGTCCATGCATGCACCCATTCATGAGCCAGGCCCGCCCCCGGTGCTGAATGCCCGCGGCCTGGCATGCCGTCGTGGCCGCCGCACCCTGTTCCGTGGCCTGGACATGCAGCTGCGACCCGGCAGCGTCACCTGGTTGCGCGGCACCAACGGCAGCGGCAAGACCAGCCTGATGCGCATCCTGGCCGGCCTGTCGGCGGCCACCGAGGGCGTGCTGCAATGGTGCGACGGCGCGGGCGGGCAGCTGATCTATATCGGCCACAGCAATGCGCTCAAGGACGACCTGACCCTGGTCGAGGCGCTCGCCTTCCTGGCCCGCCTGCAGGGCCTGGACGACGCCGATGCGCGCGCACACCGGGCCCTGGGCCTGCTGGGCCTGGCCTCGCGCCGCGAGCAGCCGGTGCGCACGCTCTCACAGGGCCAGCGCCGCCGCGGCGCGCTGGCACGCCTGGCGCTGGACGACGAGCTGCCGCGCCCCTGGATACTGGACGAACCCTATGACGCCCTGGACCGCGACAGCATGGCCACCCTCTCGCGCCTGATCGAGGCGCATGCCGCGCGCGGCGGCATGGTGCTGCTGACCAGTCACCAGAGCGTGGACCTGGCCGGGGCCGCCGAGTTCGATCTCGAACCCTGGCGCTGCGCATGAGAGGGCTGCTGTGGGCCGTCACCCAACGCGATCTGCTGCTGGCGCGGCGCCGGCGCGTCGAGGCCTTGCTGCCGCTGGGCTTCTTCGTGGTGGCGGCGGGGCTGTTCCCGATCGCCATCGGGCCGGAGCCCAACACCTTGAAACTGATAGGGCCAGGTGTTGCCTGGGTCTGCGCGCTGCTGGCGGCGATGCTGTCGGTGACGCAGATGTTCGCCAGCGACCACCACGACGGCTCGCTGGAGCAGATGCTGCTGGCCGCCGAGCGCCTGGAGTGGCTGGTGCTGGGCAAGGTGCTGGCGCATTGGCTCAGCTCGGGCGTGCCCCTGGTGCTGGCCTCGCCGCTGATCGGCGTGTTGTTCGACATGCAGGCGCAGGCGATCGCCACGCTGGCCCTGAGCCTGCTGCTGGGCACGCCGGTGCTGAGCCTGCTGGGCGCGGTGGGCGCGGCGCTCACCCTGGGCCTGCGCAGCGGCGCCTCGCTGGTGTTTCTGCTGGTGCTGCCGCTGACCGTGCCGACGCTGATCTTCGGCACCGGCGCGGTGGGGGCGGTGGACGCCGGCCTATCGCCGCAAGCGCATCTCTCGCTGCAGGGTGCGCTGCTGCTGCTGACCCTGCTGGGCGCGCCGCTGGCCGCGGCCGCGGCGCTGCGCATCTCGCTCGATTGACACCGGTGTCATCATTCACGCCATGATCTTGCGCTTCAACACCTTTGCCGCCCCCTCGCGCTTCTATGGCCTGGCCGGCGGCCTGCTGCCCTGGTTCTGGGCCTCGGCCCTGCTGTTCGGCCTGGCCGGCCTGTATGTCGGCTTTGCGATGGCGCCCACCGATTTCCAGCAGGGCGAGGCCTATCGCATCATCTTCATCCACGTGCCCGCGGCCTGGATGTCCATGCTGATCTACATGGTGATGGCCTTCTGGGCCGCCTGGGGCTGGATGCTCAATGCCCGCATGGCCTCGATGTATGCGCGTGCGCTGGCGCCCACCGGCGCGCTGTTCACCTTCATCGCGCTGTGGACCGGCGCGCTGTGGGGCAAGCCCACCTGGGGCACCTGGTGGGTGTGGGATGCGCGCCTGACCTCGGAGTTCATCCTGCTGCTGATGTACCTGGGCTATATCGCCCTCACCGAGGCGATCGACGATCCGCGCCGCGCCGCCAATGCGGGTGCGCTGCTGGCCCTGGTCGGCGCGGTCAACATCCCCATCATCTATTTCTCGGTGCGCTGGTGGAATACCTTGCACCAGGGCTCCACCATCAGCATGACGGCCGCGCCCAAGATGGTGAGCACCATGTTGACCGCCATGCTGCTGATGACGCTGAGCTTCTGGGCCTACAGCTTCGCGGTGGTGTTCACGCGGGCGCGCGCCATCGTGCTGGAGCAGGAGGGCGAGACCGAATGGGTGCGCGCCCTGACACATTCGCGGGAGCAGGCATGAACTGGCAGTCGCTCGACAATTTCCTGCACATGGGGGGCTATGGCCTCTATGTGTGGGGTTCCTACGGTCTCACGCTGGCGGTGATGCTGGTCGAGGCCCTGGCCGTACGGCGCCGCCAGCGCCAGGCCTTTGCTGCCGCGCGGCAGCTCGCTGCTGAAGATCCGGAGACCTACCGATGAAGCCCCGTCACAAACGTGCCGCCCTGGTCCTGGGCGTGCTGTCCATCGTCGGCCTCGCCGCCGCCCTGGTGCTGAACGCCTTCAACAGCAATCTGGTGTTCTTCTACACGCCCACCCAGATCGAGGCCAAGGAAGCTCCGGTGGGGCGCACCTTCCGTGTCGGCGGCCTGGTGCAGCCGGGCAGCGTGGTGCGCGAGGGCGTGACGGTGCGCTTCGTCGTCACCGACACGGTGAAGAGCGTGCCGGTCAGCTACGAGGGCGTGCTGCCCGATCTGTTCAAGGAGGGCAAGGGCGTGGTGGCCCAGGGCCAGCTGGGCGCCGATGGCCATTTCGCCGCGCGCGAGGTGCTGGCCAAGCATGACGAGAACTACATGCCGCCGGAAGCCGCCGACGCCCTGCAGCGCGCCGACAAGATGCGCGCCAAGATGCAGGGCACGCTCAGCCCCGCGCCCACGCCTGCCAACGGAGTCCAGAAATGATCCCCGAACTCGGACAAGTTTTGTTGCTGCTGGCGCTGGCCGTGGCCCTGATCCAGGGCGTGCTGCCGCTGGCCGGCGCCCAGCGCGGCCGCGCCGACTGGATGGCGCTGGCGCGCCCCAGCGCCTATCTGCAATGCCTGCTGGTGCTGGCCGCCTTCGCCTGCCTGACCTCGGCCTTTGTGCGCCACGACTTCTCGGTGCTCTACGTCGCCTCCAACTCCAACTCGCTGCTGCCGCTGCCCTACCGCATCGCCGCGGTGTGGGGCGGCCATGAGGGCTCGCTGCTGCTGTGGGTGCTGATGCTGAACGTCTGGACGGTGGCGGTGGCGCGTTTCAGCCGCAGCCTGCCGAACGTGTTCGTGGCGCGCATCCTGGCGGTGCTGGGCCTGGTGGCCGCGGGCTTCCTGCTCTTCATGCTGGTGACCTCGAACCCCTTCGATCGCCTGCTGCCCGCCGCTGCCGACGGGCGCGACCTGAATCCGCTGCTGCAGGACCCCGGCATGGTGGCGCATCCGCCCATGCTTTACATGGGTTATGTCGGGTTTTCGGTGGCCTATGCCTTTGCCATCGCGGCGCTGATCGGCGGCAACCTCGACGCCACCTGGGCGCGCTGGACGCGGCCCTGGACCACCGCGGCCTGGATCTTCCTGACCTTCGGCATCGGCCTGGGCAGCTGGTGGGCCTACAACGAGCTGGGCTGGGGCGGCTGGTGGTTCTGGGACCCGGTCGAGAACGCCTCCTTCATGCCCTGGCTGGTGGGCACGGCGCTGATCCATTCGCTCGCCGTCACCGAGAAGCGCGGCAGCTTCAAGGTCTGGACCGTGCTGCTGGCCATCATGGCCTTCTCGCTCTCGCTGCTGGGGACCTTCCTGGTGCGCTCGGGCGTGCTGTCCTCGGTGCACGCTTTTGCCACCGACCCGCGTCGCGGCCTCTTCATCCTGATCTTCCTGGTGCTGGTGATCGGCGCCTCGCTGCTGCTGTTCTCCTGGCGCGCGCCCAGCGTGGGCCTGGGCCAGCGCTTCGGCCTGCTCTCCAAGGAGACCTCGCTGCTGGTCAACAACATGCTGCTGGCGGCGGCCTGCGGCGCGGTGCTGCTGGGCACGCTCTATCCGCTCTTCCTCGATGCCATGGGCATGGGCAAGATCTCGGTGGGGCCGCCTTACTTCGACACCGTGTTCACCCTCATCATGGCGCCCCTGCTGATGCTGATGGGCATCGGGCCGCTGATGCGCTGGAAGGAAGACGAGTTGTCCGGGCTGGCGCGGCGGCTGCGCTGGGCCCTGGTGCTCGCGATTGGCGCGGCGCTGCTGACGAGCTGGGCGGCCGGCCGCATCGCGCCCGCCACCACCGGCGCGCTGGCGCTGGCCTACTGGATCATCGCCTCGATGGGGGTGGATCTGCTGGAACGCCTGCGCCCACGCGGTGGCATGAGCGGCGGCGTGCTCGGGCGCATGCGCCTGCTGCCGCGCGCCATGGTGGGCATGTGGATCGCGCACCTGGGCGTGGCGCTGTTCGCCTTCGGCGTGGCCATGGTCAAGACCTACGAGACCGAGCGCGACGTGAAGATGACGGCCGACGCCAGCACCGAGGTGGCGGGCTACCGCTTCCGCATGGTGTCGGTGAGCGATGTGCAGGGCCCCAACTATGTGGCGGCGCAGGCGCTCATCGAGGTCAGCCGCGACGGCCAGCTGCTCGCCACCCTGCGCCCCGAGAAGCGCATCTACAAGGTGCAGAGCAACCCCATGACCGAGGCGGCGGTGGACAGCAATCTGCTGCGTGACCTCTACATCTCGATGGGCGAGCGCCTCGACAACGGCGACTGGATCGTGCGCGTGCAGCACAAGCCCTTCATCAACTGGATCTGGCTAGGCTGCCTGGTGATGATGGGTGGCGGCCTGCTGGCCACCAGCGACCGGCGCTACCGCAGTCGCCAGACGCGCAGTGCGGAGCTGCCCGCGGGCATGGCCGGGGAGGGCACGCGATGAACCGCTTCCTGCTGCCGCTGGGCGCCTTTCTGCTGCTGGCCCTGTTCCTGGCCCTGGGCCTGCGCCTCAATCCGCGCGAGGTGCCGTCGCCCCTGATCGACAAGCCGGCGCCGGCCTTCCAGGCCAGCACGCTGGCGCGGCCCGAGGCGACGATCAAGCGCGAGGACCTGCTGGGCAAGGTCTGGGTGCTGAATGTCTGGGCCTCCTGGTGCGCGGCCTGCCGCGACGAGCATGCGCTGCTGGTGGACTTCTCGCGCCGCGGCGTGGCGCCCATCTACGGCCTCAACTACAAGGACAAGCGCGAGGACGGCCTCGGCTGGCTGGGCCGCTTCGGCAACCCCTATACCGACACGCTGTTCGACCCCGAGGGCCGCATCGGCATCGACTACGGCGTCTACGGCGTGCCCGAGACCTTTGTGATCGATAAGGCCGGGCTGATCCGCTACAAGCACATCGGGCCGGTCACGCCCGAGGTGCTGCGCGACAAGATCGAACCGTTGCTGAGGAAACTCGATGCCAATGCTTGAGCGCGGAATCCTGCATGCCCTGCTGGCCTTGCTGCTGGGCCTGAGCCTGGCCGCCGCCCGGGCCACCGAGGCCCCGGTAGTGGCCGCCAACCCCGAGATCGAGGCGCGCATGATGGTGCTGGCCGCCGAGCTGCGCTGCCTGGTGTGCCAGAACCAGACCATCGCCGATTCGCATGCCGGCCTGGCCGAGGACCTGCGCCAGCAGATCCGCGAGATGCTGGCCAAGGGCATGAGCGAGCGCCAGATCCTCGACTACATGACCGAGCGCTACGGCGATTTCGTGCTCTACCGCCCGCCCTTCAAGGCCAGCACCCTGCTGCTGTGGGTGGGCCCGGGCCTGCTGCTGCTGCTGGCCCTGGGCACGCTGTGGCGGGTGCTGCGGCGCCGCCAGGCCATGGCCCCCGAGGCCTTCGATCCCGACACCCCTGACGAAGACGCCGCCCGATGACCTCTCATGACGAACTCAAGACCCGGCTGACCCAGCTGGATGCGTTGATTGCCGGCGGCGTGCTCAAGGGCAAGGAGGCGCGCCAGGCGCGCAGCCAGCTGGAGGCGCAGCTGCGTGCCGCCCAGCAGGCGCCGGCCGCCGCGGGCGGGCCGACGCGACCCTCGCCGCGCCTGCTGGCGGGCCTGGGCCTGTTCGCCCTCGCCCTCACCGTCGCGGGCTATGCCTGGCTGGGCAATCCGGCCGGCTGGTCGCGGACGCCGGGGGCCCGGCCGGTGCAGGCGGAAGCGCCCGCCGATGGCGCCGCCCATGCGATGGAGGCCAAGCAGTTCGAGGCCATGGCCGAACGCCTGGCCGAGCGCCTCAAGAGCCGGCCCGACGATGCCGAGGGCTGGACCATGCTGAGCCGCTCCTATGCGGTGCTGGGCCAGTTCGACAAGGCGGTGACGGCCTATCAGCGCGTTGTCAAGCTGCGCCCCGACGATGCCCAGGTGCATGCCGACTACGCCGACGCGCTGGCGATGGCGAATGGCCGCAAGCTCGATGGCGAACCCGAGCGCCTGCTCAAGCGTGCGCTGGAGCTGGATCCCGACAATGCCAAGGCCCTCTCGCTGGCCGGTACGCTGGCCTTTGACCGCGGCGACGCGGCCACCGCGGCGCGCCATTGGGAGCGCGCACTCCAGCGCATCGAGCCCGGCAGCGAGCTGGCGCAGCAGCTGCAGGGCGCGCTGGCCGATGCGCGCCAGCGCGCCGGCCTGCCGGCCAAGCTCGCCGAGGCCCCCGCCCAGGCGCGCGCCGAGGCAGCGGTGCCCGCGCAACCGGCCGCGGTGGGCGCCGCCCTGCGCGTGCGCGTGAGCCTGGCGCCCGAGCTCGCCGCCAAGGCCGCGCCCGACGACACCTTGTTCGTGTTCGCGCGCGCCTCGCAAGGGCCCAAGGCGCCGCTGGCGATCCAGCGCCGGCAGGTGAAGGACTTGCCCCTGGAGCTGACGCTGGACGACTCGATGGCGATGAGCCCGGCGCTCAAGCTCTCCAGCGTGGAGCAGGTGGTGGTGGGGGCGCGCATAAGCAAGAGCGGCAATGCGATGCCGCAGCCGGGCGATATGCAGGCGTTGTCGCCGGCGCTGAAGGTGGGCGGCGCGGCGGTGGAATTGCAGATCAAGCAAGTGTTGCCCTAGTCCGAACCCTGGCTTGCCATCTTTGCATGCCAGGCAAAGGAGTCGGCATCGCCATGCAGCAATCGCGGGAGTAAGCTCACCTGCCCTAGAACGACGATCAGGAGACCTGGATGAGCAACAAGCCTTTGTCGCCGGCCGAAAGCGCGCTGCGCGAAGCTGCACTCGAGTACCACCGCAGCCCCACGCGCGGCAAGATCGCCGTCACGCCGACCAAGGCGCTCTCCAACCAGCGCGACCTCTCGCTGGCCTACTCGCCCGGCGTGGCCTATGCCTGCCTGGCGATCGAGGAAGATCCGTCGCTGGCGGCCGAGTACACCTCGCGCGCCAACCTGGTGGGCGTGATCACCAATGGCACGGCGGTGCTGGGCCTGGGCGACATCGGCCCGCTGGCCGGCAAGCCGGTGATGGAGGGCAAGGGCTGCCTGTTCAAGAAGTTCGCCGGCATCGATGTGTTCGACATCGAACTGGCCGAGCGCGACCCCGACAAGCTGGTGGACATGATCGCGGCGATGGAGCCCACGCTGGGCGGCATCAACCTCGAGGACATCAAGGCGCCCGAGTGCTTCTACATCGAGAAGAAGCTGCGCGAGCGCATGAACATCCCGGTGTTCCACGACGACCAGCATGGCACCGCCATCATCTCCAGCGCCGCGCTGCTGAACGGCCTGGAACTGGTGGGCAAGGACATCGCCAAGGTCAAGGTGGCGGTGTCGGGCGCGGGCGCGGCGGCGATCGCCTGCCTGGACGTGATGGTGGGCCTGGGCGTGCAGCGCGCCAATGTGTTCGTGTGCGACTCCAAGGGCGTGATCCAGAGCGAGCGCGAGGACGCCAAGGCCGGCAAGCTGGACGAGTCCAAGCAGCGTTATTGCCAGGTCACGGGCGCGCGCACGCTGGGCGATGTGGTGGAGGGCGCCGATGTCTTCCTGGGTTGCTCGGCCGCCGGCGTGCTGACGCAGGCGATGGTCAAGACCATGGCCGATCACCCCATCATCCTGGCGCTGGCCAATCCCGAGCCCGAGATCCGCCCCGAGCTGGCCAAGGAAGTACGGCCCGATTGCATCATCGCCACCGGCCGTTCGGACTACCCGAACCAGGTCAACAACGTGCTCTGCTTCCCCTACATCTTCCGTGGCGCGCTGGACTGCGGCGCCACCAAGATCACCGAGGCCATGAAGCTGGCCTGCGTGCGCGAGATCGCCGCCCTGGCCAAGGCCGAGACCAGCGACGAGGTGGCCGCCGCCTATGTGGGCCAGGAGCTCAGCTTCGGCCCCGACTACCTGATCCCCAAGCCCTTCGATGCGCGCCTGATCCTGCGCATCGCACCGGCGGTGGCCAGGGCCGCCGAGGAGTCGGGTGTGGCCGAGCGTCCGATCAAGGACCTGACCGCCTATCGCCAGTCGCTGGAGCGCTTTGTCTACCAGACCGGCATGTTCATGCGCCCGGTGTTCTCCGCCGCCAAGGCCAACCCGGCACGCGTGATCTACGCCGAGGGCGAGGATGAGCGCGTGCTGCGTGCGGTGCAGGTGGTGCTGGACGAGGGCCTGGCCAAGCCCACCCTGATCGGCCGCCCCGAGGTGATCGCGATGCGCATCCAGCGCGCCGGCCTGCGCCTCAAGCTGGGCGAGGACGTGCAGGTCATCGACCCCGACAACGACGCGCGCTTCCGCCAGTACTGGGAGACCTACCACAAGGCGATGGGCCGGCGCGGCTTCACGCCCGAGATGGCCAAGGCGGCAGTGCGGCGCTCGGCCACCACCATCGGTGCGCTGGCCATCAAGCTGGGCGATGCCGACGCGATGATCTGCGGCATGGTGGGCCGCTTCGATTCGCATCTGGAGCATGTGGCCGACCTGATCGGCCTGAAGCCCGGCGCCCAGACCTTCGCCACCATGAATGCGCTGATGCTGGACAAGCACACGCTCTTCATCACCGACACCTTCGTCAACGACGCACCCAGCGCCGAGCAGCTCGCCGAGATCGCCGCGATGGCGGCCGAGGAGGTGCAGCGCTTCGGCCTGCCGCCCAAGCTGGCCTTTGTCTCGCACTCGATGTTCGGCTCCAGCAAGCGCCCCTCGGCTATCAAGATGCGGCGCGCGCACGAGCTGTTCGCCGCCGCCCATCCCGAGATCGAAAGCGATGGCGAGATGCACGGCGATGCCGCGCTGTCGGAAAGCGTGCGCCATGCCTTCCTGCCCGACAGCACGCTCACCGGCTCGGCCAATCTGCTGGTGCTACCGACGCTGGATGCCGCCAACATCCTCTTCAATGTGCTGAAGATCACCAGCGGCCAGGGCGTCACGGTGGGCCCGGTGCTGCTGGGTGCGGCCGCGCCGGTGCACATCCTCACGCCCTCGGCCACGGTGCGCCGCATCGTCAACATGACGGCGCTGGCGGTGGCCGATGTGCTGGCCGGGAAATCCTGAGTCGCCGTAACTCTGCGTAACCGATAGAGCCCTCTAATCCGGGCTCATAATCGTTCGCCTGTAACTGAATTACTGCGAGTGCCCCATGTCCCGAGCCACCAAGATCGTCGCCACCCTCGGCCCCGCTTCCTCGACCCCCGAGGTGCTGGAGCGCATGATCCGGGCCGGCGTCGACGTGGTGCGGCTGAACTTCTCGCACGGCAAGGCGCAGGACCATATCGACCGCGCGCGCCTGGTGCGTGAGGCCGCGGCGGCGGCCGGCAAGCAGGTGGCCATCATGGCCGACCTGCAGGGCCCCAAGATCCGCGTCGGCAAGTTCGAGCACGGCAAGATCGAGCTCATCAACGGCAACAAGTTCGTCCTCGATGCCGACCGCAGCGAACTCGGCAATGACGAGGCCGTGGGCCTGGACTACAAGGAGCTGCCGCGCGATGTGAAGCCCGGCGACACCCTGCTGCTGAACGACGGCCTGCTGGTGCTGACGGTGGACGCGGTGCGCGGCGCGGCGGTACACACCACCGTCAAGCTGGGCGGCGAGCTGTCCAACAACAAGGGCATCAACAAGCAGGGCGGCGGCCTCACCGCGCCGGCCCTGACCGCCAAGGACATGGAAGACATCAAGACCGCGATGAGCTTCCAGGCCGAGTACGTGGCGGTGAGCTTCCCCAAGAACGCCACCGACATGGAGATGGCGCGCCAGCTCTGCAATGTGGCCGGTGAGCCCTATCGCCACAAGCCCGGCCTGATCGCCAAGATCGAGCGCAGCGAGGCCATCCCGCATCTGGAAGCCATCCTCAAGGCCAGCGACGGCATCATGGTGGCGCGCGGCGACCTGGCGGTGGAGGTGGGCAATGCGGCCGTGCCGGCGCTGCAGAAACGCATGATCAAGCTGGCGCGCGAACTCGACAAGGTGGCGATCACCGCGACCCAGATGATGGAGTCCATGATCGTGAATCCGGTGCCGACGCGCGCCGAGGTCAGCGACGTGGCGAACGCGGTGCTGGACGGCACCGATGCGGTGATGCTCAGCGCCGAGACCGCGGCCGGCAAGTTCCCGGTCGAGACCATCGAGCAGATGGCCGCGATCGCGCTGGAGGCCGAGCGGGCCGAGTTCGTCAGCCTGGACACCGATTTCGCCGGCCGCCAGTTCGGCCGCATCGACCAGAGCATCGCGATGGGCGCGCTCTTCACGGCCTACCACCTCGGCTGCAAGGCCATCCTGGCGCTCACCGAGTCGGGCTCCACCGCGCTGTGGATGAGCCGCCATCGCATCCAGGTGCCGATCTATGCGCTCACCACGCAAGCGATCAGCCAGACCAAGATGACGCTCTACCGCAATGTGCGCCCGCTCTTGATGCCCAAGTACGAGGACCGCGACACTGCGCTGGCCGCGGCCGAGAAGATCCTGGTGGACAAGGGAGTCCTGATGCCCGGAGACACCTATGCCATCACCTGTGGCGAACCGATGGGTTACCCAGGCGGTACCAATATGCTCAAGGTCTGCCGCGTCGGCTGACCAAGCCCCTTTGCTGAGCCGGCGCGGCTGCCTGCTCACCGGCCTGGCATGGCCGGGCGCGGTGCGCGCGCAGGCGCTGCCGGAGGTGCCGCTGGCGCTGGGCCAGTTTGCCAACACGGCCTTCGTCGGTCCGCTGCTGGAGCTGCTCGCGCAGGGCGCGGGTTTGCGTTGGCGATTGCTGCCGCTGCCCTTCGGGCGCGTCGTCGCCATGGCCGAGCGTGGCCAGGCCCTGGGCTTTGGCCTGGGGCGCACGCCGGCGCGCGAGGAGATCCTGGATTTCAGCAAGGCCTTGTTCGTCAGCCGGGTCTGGCCGGTCAGCCGGCGCGATCTGGGACTGAACCTGCGTGGCCCGGAGGACTTGCGCGGACTCAAGGTCTGCATGGGTCGCACGGTCAGCTATGGGGCGGCGCTGGATGCGGCCAAGGGCAGGCAATTCCAGGTGGAGTACTCCGACGGAGACCCGGCCGCGCGCCTGCGCATGTTGATGGCGGGGCGCTGTGACGTGTTGCTCACCACGCATCGCAGCGCCGATGCCTGGCTGCTGGAGCGCCGCCTGCGCCAGGCCGGCGGCTATTCGGCCGCCCTGATGGTGGGCCCGCAGGCGTTGGTCACCGACCCGGTCCACATCGCCGCTGCCAAGGGCAGCGAATGGGCGGCCTACCTGCCGCGCATCGACGCGGCCCTGGCGAAGGCGCGCGAGCAGATACGCGAGCTGGTGGACAGCGCCCTCTAGGCGCGCGCGGTCAGCTGTTCTGCGCGCTCTTCACCAGCGCCGCGATGCGCGGCGTCATGTGGGTGGGCAGCAGCTCCACCTCCTGGTGGGCGCGCGCGAAGACGCGGAACAGCTCGTCGGTGAAGCCATGGCCCACGTCCTCCACCCCGGCGAAGCTGATCTCGGCGCGGCGGAACTGCGGCAGCCGCGCCGCCACGCGCCGCGCCTGGGCGCGGCTGTCCAGCGCCTGGCCGGGGCCGGCCAGCAGGCGCAGATTGATGGTGGTGCGGTCGAACTCGATGCCGGTGCCGTCCATGCTCCAGGCCTCCATCACCTGGTCCAGCGTGCGCGTGGTGTCCAGCGCCACCGACATATAGATCGAGCTGCCCTGGCGCGGCAGCGGCCGGCCCGGCTGCCAGCCGGTGCTCTCCCAGGCGCGGCGCTGGAAGGCCGTGCCATTGGCATGGATGTCGAACACATCGGCCAGCTGCGAGCTGAAGAACAGGCCGCGGCCGGTGTGCTGGGCGGGCTGGCTGGTGAGGCGGCCCTTGCTCAGCTCCAGCATGGCATGCTGGGCGTCGGCAATGTCGAAGGCCTCGCAGATCTTGCTGAACACGCCGCAACCGTCGTCCGACACCAGCAGCTGGGCGTGGCTGGGGGTCTGGCGCAGCGAGACGGTGACGCTGGTGCCGCCGCTGTGGTCGGCGGCGTTGTTCACCAGCTCGGTGAAGCCATGCTGGACCATGCGGGCCACATGCCGGGGGAGCTCGAAGTTGGGCGCAAAGTCGCGCTGCCAGGGCAGATCCTCCTGCAGGCCATGCAGGGTGTAGCTGCGCACCACCTGGCGCAGCAGGCCGGGGCCGTAGACGGGGCGCCGGCTGCTGCCGCTGCGCGTCAGCCATTGCGCATCGACCAGACGGCGCAGCGCGGCCAGGCTGGCACGGTGGCTGGCGCCGGTGCGCTCTTCCACATGGGCGGCCAGGTCCAGCGCATGCTCGCGCGCGGCCGCCGTGATCCAGAGCGTCAGGTGATCAAGGGCAAGTCGGGTCATAGGCAAGGGCGTCGGCAACAGGCCAAGTTGCAGCCTAATGGCAGGCCGTGGGCGCCGCAAGCGAGCTTGCACGCCCCCGCGGCTGAGGGGACACTGGGGCGACGCCGCGCAACAGGCATGCCCGCGCAGGGCCGCACCGCTAGAATCGCCAGCAGTTACGGTGCGGTTACATGGCGAGGCCACGCTGCCCCATGTCTGCGCCAGCAGGATTTATCACTTCCTCGGAGAACTTCCATGGCTCTCGTTTCCATGCGCCAGCTGCTGGACCATGCCGCCGAACACGGCTACGGCATCCCGGCCTTCAACGTCAACAACCTGGAGCAGGTGCAGGCCGTGATGGCCGCCGCCGATGAGGCCGGCGCCCCGGTGATCCTGCAGGCCTCGGCCGGCGCGCGCAAGTACGCGGGCGAGAGCTTCATCAAGCATCTGGTGATCGCCGCCGTCGAGTCCTATCCGCATATCCCGGTGGTGATGCACCAGGACCATGGCCAGACCCCGGCGATCTGCCAGGGCGCCATCGACCTGGGCTTCAGCTCGGTGATGATGGACGGCTCGTTGCGCGCCGACGGCAAGACCCCGGCCGACTTTGCCTACAACGTCGACGTGACCCGCCAGGTGGTGGCGCTGGCGCACAAGGTGGGCGTCACGGTGGAGGGCGAACTGGGCTGCCTGGGCTCGCTGGAAACCGGCCAGGCCGGCGAGGAAGACGGCATCGGCGCCGAGGGCGTGCTGGACCATTCGGCCCTGCTCACCGATCCCGAGGAGGCCGCCCTCTTCGTCAAGGAAACCGGCCTGGATGCGCTGGCCATCGCCATTGGCACCAGCCATGGCGCCTACAAGTTCAGCCGCAAGCCCACCGGCGACATCCTGGCGATCAGCCGCGTGAAGGAAATCCACGCCCGCATTCCCAACACCCATCTGGTCATGCATGGCAGCTCCAGCGTGCCGCAGGAGCTGCTGGCCATCATCAACCAGTACGGCGGCAAGATGAAGGAAACCTACGGCGTGCCCGTCGAGGAAATCCAGGAAGCGATCAAGTTCGGCGTGCGCAAGATCAATATCGACACCGACATCCGCCTGGCGATGACCGGCGCGGTGCGCAAGTTCCTGGCCGAGAATCCCGAGAAGTTTGACGCACGCGAGTGGCTCAAGCCGGCGCGCGAGGCCGCCAAGGCCGTATGCAAGCAGCGTTATATGGAGTTCAATTGCGAGGGCCAGGCGGGCAAGATCAAGGCACGCAGCCTGGTTGACGTCGCGGCGGCCTATGCGCGCGGCGAGTTGGCTCAAGTCGTGCAGTAACAGACTCCACAAGAAGAAGGACGATTCGCGTTTGTGGCCCGAGGGTGCGAGCCCCCGGGCCCTTTTTTTTGCCCGCTCGATGTCGGGCACTTGGCCGGCCGCGCGCCTAAAATCCAGGCCTCTTCGTTGGAACCTCCGCCATGACCGCTGCTTTGCTGAACTCCTCGCTGACCTCGCTTCCCCTCATCGCCCGTGGCAAGGTGCGCGAAAACTATGCGGTGGGCAGCGACCGCATCCTGATGGTGGCGAGCGACCGCATCTCGGCCTACGACGTCATCATGGGCGAGCCCATCCCGGGCAAGGGCGCGCTGCTGACGCAGATGGCGCTGTTCTGGTTCAAGCAGCTCGAGGGCATCGTGCCCAACCACCTCACCGGCGAGGACCCGCTCTCGGTGGTGAGCGAGGCCGACAAGGCGCAGGTGCGCGAGCGCTCCATGCTGGTCAAGCGCCTCAAGCCCCTGCCCATCGAGGCGGTGGTGCGCGGCTATCTGGCCGGCAGCGGCTGGGCCGAGTACAAGCAGAGCGGTGAGGTCTGCGGCGTCAAGCTGCCGGCCGGCCTGCAGAACGCCAGCAAGCTGCCCGCGCCCATCTTCACGCCGGCCACCAAGGCCGAGATGGGCGACCACGACGAGAACATCAATTTCGCGCGCTGCGTCGAGATCATCGGCCAGGACCTGGCCGAGCGCGTGCGCGACATCTCGATCCAGCTCTACCAGCGCGCCGCCGACTATGCGCTCGGCAAGGGCATCATCATTGCCGACACCAAGTTCGAGTTCGGCCTCGATGCCGACGGCACGTTGACCCTGATGGACGAGGTGCTGACGCCCGATTCCTCGCGCTACTGGCCGGCCGAGAGCTATGCGGTGGGCAGCAACCCGCCCAGCTACGACAAGCAGTTCCTGCGCGACTGGCTGGAGCAGGCCCAGGTGGACGGCAAGCCCTGGGGCAAGGTGGCGCCGGCGCCGGCCCTGCCCGCCGCGGTGATCGAACAGACGGCGGCCAAGTACCGCGAAGCGCTGGAGCGCCTGACGCGCTGAGGCCCAGCAGGGAGCAGGCCATGCAAGAGATCAAGTCACGCCTGCTCAAGCAGCTGGATCAGCAGATCGCCGCCGCGCCCTCGCCGGTGCAGGCGGCCTGCTTCAAGGCCAAGCGCGCGATGCTGCTGGCGCGCCATGGTGCGCTGGTGGAGGCGCGCGAGGAACTCACCGGCCTGCATCAGCTCGCCTTCCAGCACCCCCATCCCGAGATCGGCGCCTGGCTGCACATGGCCGAGGGCCTGATGAGCTATTACACCGATTTCAGCGCCAGCACCCAGGACAAGGTGCAGCGCGCCTATGCGATCGCCAAGTCGGTGGGCATCGGCGAGATCGAGGCGCTGGCCTGCGCCTGGCTGGCCCAGCTGGCCTATGTGCGCCACGAGCTGCCGGCGATGCTGGCGCATGTGCGCACCTGCCTGCAGACGGCCGCGCCCGAGCATCGCGTGGCGCGCAGCCGTGCCTGCATGTGCGTGGGGCTGGCCTGGCACTATGCCGGCGCGCAGGAGCTGGCCCAGCCCTGGTATGCGAAGGCGCGCGCGCACGCCGCCGCCGAGGGCGACGACGCCACCCTGTCGGCGCTGATGTACAACATGGCCGAGATGCGCACCGCCGAGGCGCGGCGCCTGGCATTGGCGGCCCCGGCGCAGGCGCGGCCGGAGCTGCTGCTGGGGGTCGACTCGGTGCGCCACTACGATGCCGCCGTGGGCGCGGCGGCGATGGCCGGCCTGACGCCGGTGTTGCGCGCCCAGATACTGGCCATCCAGGGTGACTACGAGCAGGCGCGCCTGCTCTATGAGGAGCATCTGCCGCTGGCGATGTCGCGCGGGCTGGAGCGCCTGGGCAGCAGCCTGCTGGCCGATCTGGCCTGGTGCCGCATCAACTGCGGCCAGCGCGAACATGCGCTGCATCAGGCCCGCGAGGCGGAGATCGAACTCGATCCGCGCTGCGATGTGGACGACCGGGCCGCCACCCACAGCCGCCTGGCCCAGGTCTATGCGGCGCTGGACGATCAGGCCAATGCCCAGCGCCACGCCGCGGCCGCCGAGCGCGAATGGGCCGAGTTCGCGCGCCAGCAGCAGAGCTGGCGCGAGCAGCTGGCCGCCGCCGCGCTGACGCCGTCTTAGAACAGCGCCATGCTGAGCTTGCGGCGGTACTGGTCGATCAGCGGGTCGCTGGGCGCCACGGTGGTCTGACCGGCCAGCTGCAGGGCGCCGCCCTTGGGTTCGCCGGCCGTCGCCGCTGCCTTGGGGGCGGGCTTGGTCAGCAGTTCCAGGATCGCCACATAGGCCTTGCGCGCCGCCTCCTGGTTCCAGCTCTTGTCACGCATGATGATCTCGAGCAGCTCGTCCATCGCCTCGGTATGGCGCAGCGCCGCCAGCTGCAGCTGGGCGAGGGCGTAGCGGGACTCGAAGTCGCGCTTGTTGGCGGCGATCGCGGCCTGCAGCGCACCGGCGTCGAGGCCCGGCGCGCGCTCGGCGGCGGCCAGCCAGATCGCCAGTGCAGCGAAGCGGGCATGCGGGGTGATGGTGTCGGCGGCGCGCGCGGCCACCGGCTCGAAGGCGCTGCGCGCGGCCGCCACCTGGCCGGCCTCCAGCAGGGCCTTCACCAGATCGAAGCGGGCGACCTCGTTGGCCGGGTCGGCCGCCACCGCCGCCGCCAGCTTGTCGAGTGCCGAGGCGGTATCGCCCTCGGCCAGCAGGGCCTCGGCCTCGGCCACGTCCTCCTCGGCCGCCAGCTCGTCGGGGCTGGGTACATGCTTGTCGAGGAACTCGCGGATCTGCGCCTCGGGGATCGCGCCCACGAAACCGTCCACCGGCTGGCCGCCCACGAACATCACGCAGAAGGGGATGCTGCGCACGCCAAAGGCCTGGCTCAGCTGGCTGGCGATCTCGGGCTGCTCGTCGCTGTTGAGCTTGGCCAGCTGGAAGCGGCCGGCATAGGCCGTCTCGAGCTTTTCCAGCACCGGGCCCAGGCTCTTGCAGGGGCCGCACCAGGGCGCCCAGATGTCCAGCAGCACGGGCTGCTGCACAGAGGCTTGCAAGAGGTCTTGTTCGAAGTTCTGGAGGGTGATGTCGATCATGTCGTCTCGGGGCCTGCGAGGGAATCGGAGGCAGTTGGAGGCTGCCGCCTACAATTCAAGGTTTTCCAGCCTATGGACAGCGCCGTGCAGACTATGCAGAACGCCTCTCCCCTGGTTGGCGTGGTGATGGGTTCCAGCAGTGACTGGGAGACCATGAAGCACGCCGCCGACATTCTCTCCGAGTTCGGTGTCGCTTTCGAGGCGCGGGTGGTCTCGGCGCATCGCATGCCCGACGACATGTTTGCCTACGCGGAAGCCGCCGAGGGCCGTGGCCTGCGCGCCATCATTGCGGGCGCCGGTGGCGCCGCCCATCTGCCGGGCATGCTGGCCGCCAAGACGCTGGTGCCGGTGCTGGGCGTGCCGGTGGCCAGCCGCCATCTGCAGGGCGTGGACTCGCTGCATTCCATCGTGCAGATGCCCAAGGGCATCCCGGTCGCCACCTTTGCCATCGGCACCGCCGGCGCCGGCAATGCGGCGCTGTTCGCGCTGGCCATGCTGGCCCAGGACGATGCCCAGCTGCGCGACAAGCTGGCCGCCTACCGCGTGCGCCAGACCGAGGTGGCGCGTGCCATGAGCAAGGACCTGATCTGATGAGCGGCAAGCCTTTGCTGCCGGGCACGGCCACCCTGGGCGTGATGGGTGGCGGCCAGCTGGGTCGCATGTTTGTGCAGGCGGCGCAAAGCCTGGGCTACCGCACCGTGGTGCTGGACCCGGACGCGGTGAGCCCCGCCGGCGCCGTCGCGCACGAGCATATCCAGGCCGATTACCTCGACGAGGCGGGCCTGGCGCGGCTGGCCGCGCATTGCGACGCCATCACCACCGAATTCGAGAACGTGCCGGCCGCGGCGCTGGAGCGCCTGGCGCGGCAGCGCTTCGTGGCGCCCGCCGGCGCCGCCGTGGCGGTGTGCCAGGACCGCGCCGACGAGAAGGCGCATTTCCAGGCCAGCGGCGTGGCCTGCGCGCCCTATGCGCTGTTGCGCAGCGACTCCGACCTGGCGGCCGTGCCGGCCAGCCTGCTGCCCGGCATCCTCAAGACCGCCCGCATGGGCTATGACGGCAAGGGCCAGCTGCGCGTGCGCAGCGCGGCCGAGCTGGCCCAGGCCTGGGACGAACTGAAGCGCGTGCCCTGCGTGCTGGAGCAGATGCTGCCGCTGGCGCTCGAGCTCAGCGTGCTGGTGGTGCGCAATGCCGCCGGCCAGGTGGTGAGCTTCCCGGTGCAGCAGAACCTGCACCGCGACGGCATCCTGGCGGTGACCCAGGTGCCGGCGCCGGCCGCCAGCGCCGCCCTGCAACAGCAGGCGCGCGAATCTGCGGCCCGCATTGCCGCCAGCCTGCACTATGTGGGCGTGCTGTGCATCGAGTTCTTCGTGCTGCAGGACGGCGCCCTGGTGGTCAACGAGATGGCGCCGCGCCCGCACAACTCGGGCCATTACACGATGAATGCCTGCGACGTCTCGCAGTTCGAGATGCAGGTGCGCGCGCTCGCCGGCCTGCCGCTGCCAACGCCGCGCCTGCATTCGCCCACCGTGATGCTGAACCTGCTGGGCGACCTCTGGTTCGAGCCCGGCAGCGCCGCCGAGCGCAGCCCCGACTGGGCCGCCGTGCTGGCCCTGCCGGGCACGCATCTGCACCTCTACGGCAAGACCAGCGCGCGGCGTGGCCGCAAGATGGGCCATCTCAACATCACCGCGGCCACGGCCGCCGAGGCCGAGGCGTTGGCGCGCCAGGCGGCGGCCCTGCTGGGCCTGCCGGCCGACTGGTGAGGATGGGTGAAGATGCCATGCTGCTGAACGGCCAGGACCCCGCCGCCATTGCCCGCGCCGCCCAGGCGCTGGCCGATGGCGCCTTGGTGGCGCTGCCCACCGAGACCGTCTACGGCCTGGGCGCGCGCGCCGACAGCGATGCCGCGGTGGCGCAGATCTTCGCGGCCAAGGGGCGGCCGGCCGACCATCCGCTGATCGTGCATGTGCTGGACGTCGCCGATGCCGAACGCTTTGCGCAAGACCTGCCCCCGGTGGCGCGGCGCCTGATGCAGGCCTTCTGGCCCGGCCCGCTGACGGTGATCGTGCCGCGCGCCGCCGGCATGGCCGCCGCCGCCGCGGGCGGGCAGGGCAGCATCGGCCTGCGTTGCCCGGCCCACCCGGTGGCGCGCGCCCTGCTGGCCGAGGCGCGCAAGCTGGGCGTGCTGGGCGTGGCCGCGCCCAGCGCGAACCGCTTCGGCCGCGTCAGCCCCACCTCGGCCCAGCATGTGCTGAGCGAATTCGAGCCCGGCCTGCTGGTGCTGGACGGTGGCGATTGCGAGGTCGGCATCGAGTCCAGCATCGTCGACTGCAGCCGTGGCCATCCGGTGCTGCTGCGCCCCGGCGTGCTGACCGAGGCCGAAATCGCCGCGGTGGCGGGCGAGCCGCTGGTGCCGCGCGATGCCGCAGCACCGCGCGCCTCCGGCACGCTGGCGGCCCATTACGCGCCCAGCGCGGTGGTGCGGCTGCTGGCGCCCGCCGAGTTGCAGGCGGCCCTGTCTAAAGAAACCCCTCATGCCCTGGCGGTATATTCGCGCACGGTCGCCGTGCCGCAAGGCCTGCTGCAGCGCGTCATGCCCAGGCATGCGAGGGCGGCGGCCCAGGAGTTGTTCGCAGTCTTGCGCGCGTTGGACGCGCAGGGCGCACGCGAAATTTGGATCGAAACCCCCCCGGCCGATGCGGCCTGGGATGGCGTGAGGGACCGCTTGTCCCGCGCCGCAGCCGCTTTTTCTGATTCAGCCTCATGAGGCGGGCGGTCAAGTTTTCTCTCGGAGCGTTCATGAAGAAGAGTTTCAAGCAAGGGTGGGGGCAGGCCGGTCTGGTGCTGCTGGCGGCTGCGGCGGCCATGTTGGCGGGCTGCGGTGGCGGCAGCAGCCAGATCGAGCCCTTTGCGCCCACGCGCATCATGGCCATGGGTGACGAGGCCAGCTACCTGACCGCCGAAGGCAAGAAGTACGCGGTGAACGCCGTGGACGACACCACCCTGGCGCTGAAGTGCCAGAACAACCCGATCTGGGTGCAGGCCCTGGCCACCCAGTTCGGCCTGGTGTTCCCGCAGTGCAACCCCGACAACGTGGCCACGCCCAAGGGCATCATGTATGCGCGTCCGGGCGCCAAGGTCGATGGCGTGAAGGCGCAGATCGACCAGCAGTTCTCGGCCGGCGGCTTCACCAGCAAGGATCTGGTGGCGATCCTGGTGGGCAGCAACGATCTGCTCGATCTGTACCGCCAGTTCCCGGCGCAGAACCGCGACACCCTGCTGGCCAGCGCTGGCGAACGTGGCCGCGCGCTGGCCGACCAGGTCAACCGCGTCGCCAATGCCGGCGGGCGCGTGCTGGTCGTGACCCTGCCGGACCTGGGCCTGACGCCCTATGCCGCCAAGGAAAAGGCCACCAAGACCGACACCGACCGCGCCGCCCTGCTGAGCGCGCTGACCCAGGCCTTCAATTCGCAGATGCGCCTCAACGTCATCAACGACGGCCGCATGATCGGCCTGGTGCTGGGCGACGAGATGTCGCAGGCGATTGCCAAGTACCCCGAGGGCTTTGGCTACGCCAACATCACCGTGGGTGCCTGCAAGGTGGCGCTGCCCGACTGCACCACCAAGACCCTGCTGGACACCGCCTCCGCCGACACCTGGCTGTGGGCCGACGATTACTGGCTGGGCAATGGCGGCCAGAACCGCCTGGGCCTGCTGGCCCAGACGCGGGCACGCAACAACCCCTTCTGATACCCGCCTCGCAGGACCGCTGCGCAACCCCGACACCGTTCCGCGGTGTCGGGGTTTTTACTTGGTGGCGACCTATTTGCGGAGAAATATAGTCATCGCTCCAAAAATGAACGACCGTTCTTTTTTAGGCTAAAGATAAAACTCGCAACGAGGTAGGAATGAGCAGCATCAAGACATTGAGCCTGGCGGCGCTGGCCGCCGCCGCCCTGAGCGCCTGCGGTGGTGGCACCGGCGCCGCCGACAACCGCGACGATCCGCCGCCGGCGCGCGGCAATATCGCCACCGCCGTGCTGGCCGGCAAGGCCACCATCGCCGACATCGACGCCGGCACCGCGGCCAAGGGCCTGCAGCCCCTGTCTGGCAAGGCCAAGTGCGATGTCGACATCCGCTACATCGTCTACTTCACGCGCGACCCGCTCGGCCAGGCCGCCACCGCCACCGAGGGCGTGCTGGTGCCCAGCGGCAGCGACCCGGCCTGCAGCGGCGAGCGCCCGGTGCTGCTGTATGCGCATGGCACCAGCACCGCCCACGCCACCAATATGGCCGACGTGAAGAACAACAGCGAGGCCGCGCTGGCCATGGCCATGTTCGCGGCCCAGGGCTTCATCGTGGTGGCGCCCAACTACCTGGGCTACGACAAGTCCAGCCTGAGCTGGCACCCCTACCTGAATGCCGAGTCCTCGGGCGTCGACATGGTGGACGGGCTGCGCGCCGCCAAGGCCCATCTGGCCGCAGAAAGCGCCGTCAAGCCCTCCGCCAAGCTGCTGGTGAGCGGCTATTCGCAGGGCGGCCATGTGGCGATGGCGGTGCACAAGATCATTGAGCGCGACTACGCCGCCGAGTTCACCGTGACGGCCTCGGCGCCGATGTCCGGCCCCTACAACATCGTCGGCTTCGGCGATGTGGTGGTGAATGTGCAGCCGAATGCCGGCGCGACCATCTTCGCGCCCATGCAGCTGACGAGTTATCAGAAATCCTACGGCAACATCTACAGCACGCCCTCGGAGGCCTACCAGGCGCCGTTCGACGCCAGCGCCGAGAGCCTGTTTCCGAGCGACAAGTCGGTCAGCGAGCTGATCGCCGCCGGCAAGCTGCCGGCGGACCCCACCTTCACCAAGCTGTTCGGCACCGGCGGCCTGCTGAAGGACAGCTTCCGCGCCGGCTACGCGACGGGCGGCTTCCGCAAGGCGCTGCAGACCAACACCCTGCTGGGCTGGACGCCCAAGCGTCCGATCGCCCTGTGCGGCGGCAAGCAGGATCCGACGGTGTTCTTCGACATCAACACCAGCGTTTCCGCCGCCGACCTGAAGTCGCGCGGTGCGCCGCTGATGGGCGCGTACGACCTCGAGAACCTCTCCAGCCTGCCCGCGGGCGTGGCCGGCCAGACGGTCTACTTCGGCTTCCAGCAGGCCAAGGCCGCGGCCGGCGCCTCGGCCCAGGGGCAGTACCACGGTGGCCTGGTGCCGCCGTTCTGCACCGCCCTGGCGCGCGGCTTCTTCCAACAAGTGCTGGCCAGCGGCCTGTGAGTCGCAGCAGCACGGAGATACAGACATGAACCACAAGATTTCTTCCGGCCTGCTGGGCGCCCTCCTGATGGGCCTGGCCGGCGCCTGCGCGGCCCAGACCCACACCGTCTATCTGGGCGGTGCCCACATCGATGTGCGCGCCGTCTCGACGCCGCTGACCAATGCCTCCCTGCCCGATGCGCGCCTGAGCGTGGGCGACCAGGACACGCTGGGCTTCGGCTACACCTACCGCTTTGCGCCCAGCTGGAGCGCCGAGCTGGCGCTGGGCCTGCCGCCCACCCACAAGGTCTATGGCGAGGGCTCGCTGAAACCCTTCGGCCAGATCTCGGCGGTGCAGCAGCTGCCCCCCACGGTGTTCCTGAACTACCACTTCGGCGAGCTGTTGCCCAAGCTGCATCCCTTCGTGGGCCTGGGCATCAACTACACGCGCTTCCCCAAGACGCGCAGCACCGTCGCGGGCGATCTGGCCTCGGGCGGCGCCACCAACATCAAGCTGGCGGACTCCTGGGGCGCGGCCGGCCACGTCGGCCTGACGGTGCAGTTCGACAAGAACTGGTCGCTGGTCAGCACGGTGGCGATGGCCAAGGTGAAGAGCGAGGTGACGGCGGTGAGCCAGACGCGCGAGGGTGTGGTGACGCGCAACACCACCGTGGACTTCCGTCCCATCGTCACCACCCTGTCGCTGGGTTACAGCTTCTAAGGGTTCCTCACGGCGCGGCGCGCGCCGCCCCCGGCATGTCCTGCGCGGTCCAGCGCAGCAGGGCGTCCAGGGCCGGCCGCGCCGCCAGCGCCCGGCCGTGGTTGACGATGGCCACGAAGGCGTAGCGCTGGCCCGAGACCGAGAGCATATAGCCGGCCAGCGCGCTCACGTCGCGCAGCGAGCCGGTCTTCAGGTGCGCGCGGCCCTGGGCGGCGCCAAAGCGCTTGGCATCGCCGCGCGCCAGCGTGCCGTCCTGGCCCGCCAGCGGCAGCGAGGCCAGCATCTCCGGCATGCTGGGGCTGGCCCAGATCTGCAGCAGCAGGCCGCCCAGCTGTGCGGCGCTGAGGCGCGAATCGCGCGACAGGCCCGAGCCATTGCTGAGCAGGAAATCGCCATCGCCCAGGCGCTGGGCCAGCCAGTCGCGCAATTGCTGGCGTGCCAGCTCCAGCGTCACCGGCGCGCCGTCCACCGGCCTGGCCAGGCTCAGCAGCAATTGCTCGGCCATCAGATTGGCGCTGAACTTGTTGATGTCGCGCACCACCTCGGCCAGCGGCGGCGAGCCGAACTCGAAGCTCGGGGGCGTGGCCGGCGCCTTGCCCTCCAGCACCTCGCCGCCCAGCTTGCCGCCGAGCTCGCGCCACATCGCCGCCAGCAGGCGGGCGTTGAAGGTGCGCGGATCGGGGTCGGCCACCGGCCAGCGCAGCTCGCCGCAGGCGGCCGGGTAGCTGCCGCCAAAGCGCGGCCGCTTGCTGTCGATCCACTGCGCCTTCAGGGCGCCGCGCCAGTCTTCGCAGGCGCCGCCGCTGAGCGGCAGCTGGCTCAGCGCCGCGCCGCCGTCCAGCGGCGGCACATCGGTGCTGACCCAGGCGACGTGCCGCTCCGGGTCGGGCCGGAAGCTGTAGGTCAGGGCCTTGTAGTTGAGCAGCAGGGCGTCGGGCTGCACATTGCCGGGCCGCCAGGGCTCGCCGTCAAAGTCCGCCGGGCTGCCCGCATAGGGCGCGAAGGCGCTGCGGTCCAGCACGATATGGCCGCGGATCTCGCGCACACCCAGGGCCTGCACCTGGCGCAGCAGCAACCAGAGGCGCTCCAGCACCAGCTTGGGATCACCCGTGCCCTTGATCACCAGATCGCCCTCCAGCACACCGCTGTCGGGCTGCAGCCTGCCGTTCAGCCAGACCGGCGTGTGCCAGGTCCAGGCCGGCCCCAGCTGTTCGAGCGCGGCCCAGGTGGTGGCCAGCTTGGCCAGCGAGGCCGGGTTCATGGCCTGCCTGGCCTGCCACTCGAACTGCGCGCCCGTCGGCCGGATCGCATGGATCCAGATGCCCAGGCTTTCGGGCGGCAGTTTCGCCTGCGCGAGGGCCTGCTGCACCGGCTCCAGCTCGGCCGGCCAGGGCGCGGCGGTGGCCGCGGGGGCGCCGGCAACGGCGCCGGCCAGCAGCCATGCCGCGAGACCTGTTCGGAGGGGATGATGCAAGCTTGTCAAGGGCATGGCGACGATGATCGCACGGCTACACTTGCCCCATGACCGTGCTGCTGGCCCTCGATAGTTCCACCGAAAGCATGGCGCTGGCCCTGATCACCCCGGCCGAGCGCCTGCTGCATGAGGGCGAGGGTGGCGCCAAGGCCTCGGCCCAGATGGTGCCCGCCGCGCTGGCGCTGCTGGCGCGCGCCGGGCTCGGCCTCGCCGACGTGGACGCGATCGCCTACGGCCAGGGCCCCGGCGCCTTCACCGGCCTGCGCACCGCCTGCGCGGTGGCCCAGGGCCTGGCCCTGGGTGCCGGCAAGCCGGTGCTGGCGATCGACAGCCTGATGCAGGTGGCCGAGGATGCGCGCCAGCAGGCCGCGGCCGCCGGCACCGCGCTGGGCGAGCGGGTCTGGGTGGCGATGGACGCGCGCATGAACGAGATCTACGCCGCCGCCTATGGCTGGCAGGACGGGCGCTGGCAGGCGCTGGCAGCGCCCGCGCTCTACAGCGCCGAGAGCCTGAACGCCCGCTGGGCCGACGCGAGTTCGCTGCCGCCCACCGCGGTGGCCGGCTCGGCGCTGGCGGTGTTCGGCGCCGCGCTGCAGACGGGGGCCGCCAGCCGCTGGCCCGAGTCGCGCTCGCGCGCCGCGGCGCTGGCCGAGCTGAGCCAGCAGGCCTGGGACGCCGGCGCGCTGCGCGATGCCGCCGAGGCCATGCCCGTCTATGTGCGCGACAAGGTGGCCTTCACCACCGCCGAGCGCCTGGCCGCACGCGCCTCGTCATCATGAGCGCGCAGCTCGCCGCCGCCTGGGCGCCCGTGCCGGGCCCGCTGGCCCAGTTCGGGCTGCGCGCCATGACGGTGCAGGACCTCGACGCCGTGCTGGCGATCGAGCTGCGCGCCTATCCCTTTCCCTGGTCGCGCGGCAACTTCATCGATTCGCTGGCGGCCGGCTATGGCGCCTTCGTCTGGCACGACAGCCTGGGCCAGCTGCAGGGCTATTTCCTCGCCATGAAGGGCGTGGACGAGCTGCACCTGCTCAACATCACCGTGCGCCCCGAGTACCAAGGGCGTGGCCTGGCGCGCCTGATGCTGGACGGGCTCAGCCATTGGGCGCGCGCCCAGGGGGCGCCGCAGATCTGGCTGGAGGTGCGCCAGAGCAATGCGCGCGCGCGCCAGGTCTATGCCCGCTATGGTTTTACCGAAGTGGGCCTGCGGCGTGCCTATTACCCGGCCGCAGGCGGGCAGCGCGAAGACGCCATCGTGATGAAGCTGGCGGTGCCCCAATGAGCTATTCGGAACGCCAGCAGGCCATGCTCGAGGCCATGGGCATCAAGGTCTGGACGGCCCCTTCTGCCACGCCTCTCGCCACGCCTCCCGCTGCCGCACCTACCGCACCCGCTGCCGCAAGTGCGGCTCCGCCATCACCCGTTGCCGAGGCGCCGGTGCCGGTCGCTGCCGTGTTGCCGCCCATGCCGGTCGCGCCGGTCGCGCCGTCCGTACCCGCCGGTGCGCGCGAGCAGGCGATTGCCGCGATGGACTGGCCGGCGCTGCTCGAGAGCGTGGCCGGCTGCCGGGCCTGCGGCCTGTGCGAGGCGCGCAAGCAGACGGTGTTCGGCGTGGGCCATGAGCATGCGCATTGGATGGTGGTGGGCGAGGCGCCCGGCGAGCAGGAAGATCTGCAGGGCGAGCCCTTTGTCGGCCAGGCCGGCAAGCTGCTCGACAGCATGCTGCGCGCGCTGGGCCTGAGCCGCGCCGAGGGCCCGCCGTCCGGCCAAGTCTTCATCGCCAATACCCTGAAGTGCCGGCCGCCGCGCAACCGCAATCCCGAGCCCGCCGAGCTGGCCCAGTGCGAGCCCTATCTGAACCGCCAGATCGCCCTGGTGCAGCCGCGCATCATCCTGGCGATGGGGCGTTTTGCGGTGCAGTCGCTGCTGCGCAGCAATGAGCCGATCGGCAAATTGCGCGGGCGGGTGCACGAATACCAGGGCGTGCCCCTGATCGTGACCTACCATCCGGCCTATCTGCTGCGCAATCTGGTGGACAAGGCGCGTGCCTGGGAGGACTTGTGCCTGGCCATGGACACCCTGCAGCAAGGCAAGACCTGACACCGAGCTGAGGAGGCGAGGCCACATGAAGGGCTGGGAACTGCTGCCAAGTGCCGCGACCCGCGTGGATGCGAGCGGCGCCATCCTCGAACGCAATGCGCAGTTCCTCCAGCTCAGCCAGGGGCAGACCGGCTGGAGCTGGCTGCGCCCCGAGGCCGAGGCGCAGCTGCGCGCGCAATGGCCGCAGCCGCAGGACTTCGAGCTCGAGCTGCAGACCGGCGCCAGCGCGCCGACCTGGCTGAGCTGCCGTTCGCGCTGGGATGGCGAGGGCGCCAGCCATGTCTGCCTCTGGACCGATATCTCGGCCAGCAAGCGCGCCCAGCTGCGCGCGCAGGACCAGGCCGCACAGCTGCGCCTGATGGCCGACAACGTGCCGGTGCTGATCGCGCTCTACGACGCCAAGACCGACCAATGCCTGTTCGCCAACCGCGGCTATGCGCGCATGTTCGGCCTGGATGAGCAGAGCATCCTCGGCCGCACCTTTGCCGAGGTGATCGGCGAGGCCGCCGCCAAGGAGATCCAGCCCCATGTGGACCGCGTGCTGCAGGAGCAGGTGGCGGTGGTGTACGAGCGCAAGATCGAGAGCCCGAACGCCGCGCCGCGCTGGATCGAGGTGAACCTGATCCCGCATCTGGACGCCAAGGGCGAGTCGCGCGCCAGCTTCGTGCTGATCGCCGACATCACGCGCCACCGCGTCGCCGAGATCGCGGTGCGCGAGTCCGAGGAGCGCATGGCCAAGTTCATGCACGCCTCGGTGGAGGGCATCGTGTTCCACCGCGACGGCGTCATCACCGATGCCAACGCGCCGCTGTGCCAGTTGGTGGGCTACACCCTGGCCGAGCTGCTGGGCCGCTCGGCGCTGGCCCTGGTGGCGCCCGACCAGCTGCACAAGGTCAGCCAGGTGATGGGCAAGAGCGAGGAGACGCGTTACGAGACGGCGGTGCAGCACAAGGATGGCAGCCGCATCGACGTGGAGTTCATCGTGCGCACGCTCTGGCGCGGCGGCGAGAAGCTGCGCATGACCATCGTGCGCGACATCCGCGAGCGGCTGGCGGCGCAGCAGCGCATGCACCACCTGGCGCATCACGATGCGCTCACCGGCCTGCTCAATCGCGGCGCCTTCCTCGACCGGCTGCGCGAACGCCTGCTGACGGCGCGCCGCGACGCGCAGAAGCTCGCCCTGCTGTTCATCGACCTCGACAACTTCAAGCGCGTCAACGATTCGCTGGGCCATCTGGAGGGCGACCAGGTGCTGCGCACCGTGGCCGACCGCATCGGCGCCTGCCTGCGCGCCACCGACACGGTGGGGCGCTTCGGCGGCGACGAGTTCGTGGTGCTGCTCGACGAGGTGTCGGGTCGCGAGGACGTGCATGTGGTGCTGATCGCGCTGCTGAGCGTGGTGGAGGTGCCGGTGCGCGCCGATGGCCGCGACCTCTCGGTCACGCCCTCGATCGGCGTGGCGATGTTCCCCGAGCATGGCGACAGCCCCGAGGAATTGCTGCAGCACGCCGACACCGCCATGTACCTGGCCAAGTCCAGCGGCCGCGCCACCTATGAATTCTTCGAGCCCTCGATGGCGGCCAACGCCTATGCCGACCTGGTGCTGGAGAGCGAGCTCGCGCATGCGATCGCGCGTGACGAGTTCGCGCTCTACTACCAGCCCCAGGTGGATGCGCGCACCGGCGCGCTCACCGGCGCCGAGGCCCTGCTGCGCTGGCAGCATCCGCAGCGCGGCCTCTTGAGCCCCGAGGCCTTCATCATGGTGGCCGAGCGGCATCGCCTGATGCTGCCGCTGGGCGAATGGGTGATGCGCGAGGCGGCGCGCCAGGCGCGCATCTGGCACGAGACGGGCGTGGCCGAGGTGCCGATCGCGGTGAACCTCTCCAGCATGCAGTTCCGCCTCGCCAGCTTTGCGCGCTCGGTGGCCGCGGTGCTGGAGCAGGCCGGCGTGCCGGGCACCTGGCTGGAGCTGGAGCTCACCGAGCGCATGCTCACCGAAGACTTGAGCGGCGTGCCCGAGACGCTCGCCAGCCTGCGCGCCCTGGGCCTGCACATCTCGGTGGACGACTTCGGCACCGGCTACACCTCGCTCTCGCACCTGACCCTGCTGCCGCTGGACAAGCTCAAGATCGACCAGAGCTTCGTTGCCGGCCTGCCCGACGACGAGGGCTCGGTGGCCATCACCCGCGCGATGCTGCAGATGGCCAAGGGCCTGGGCCTGCGCGTCAGCGCCGAGGGCGTGCGCAGCAGCGCGCAATGGGAAGCGCTGGCGCTGTGGGGTTGCGACGAGGTGCAGGGCGAGGCGATCGGCGCGCCGATGTCGGCGGCGGCCTTCGAGGCCTGGCTGCACGGCCGCGTTTCTACAATCGGGGCATGAGCAAAGAAGTCCAGACCTCGCCCGAGCTAGCCGCCCTGATCCAGCGCGAGATCGAACAAGCCGGGGGTTATCTGCCCTTCGATCGCTTCATGGCCCTGGCGCTCTACGCGCCGGGCCTCGGTTACTACGCCAACCAGCGCCAGAAGTTCGGCCTGATGCCTGGCAGCGGATCGGACTTCGTCACCGCCCCCGAGCTCTCGCCGCTGTTCGGCCGCGCCCTGGCCGCGCAGGTGGTGCAGGCGCTGGAGGCGAGCGGCAGCGACGAGGTCTGGGAGTTCGGCGCCGGCACCGGCGCGCTGGCGGCGCAATTGCTGGAGGCGCTGGGCGAGCGCGTGCGGCGCTATCGCATCGTCGACCTGTCCGGCACGCTGCGCGCGCGCCAGGCCGAGCGCCTGCAGCCCTGGGCGCACAAGCTCGAGTGGCTGGACCAGCTGCCGGCGCGCATGCAGGGCGTGGTGCTCGGCAACGAGGTGCTGGACGCGATGCCGGTGCAACTGCTGAGCTGGGATGGCCACACCTGGTGCGAGCGCGGTGTCGTGGCCGAAGGGTCAGGTCTTGCCTTTGCCGACCGGCCCAGCGCGCTGCGCCCGCCGCTGCACGAGCACATGCTGCCCGGCACCGTCACCGAGATCCACCCGCAGGCTGAGGCCTTTGTGCGCACCCTGGCCGAGCGGCTCGACCGCGGCGCAATCTTCCTGATCGACTACGGCTTCCCCGAGCGCGAGTACTACCACCCGCAACGCCTGGGCGGCACCCTGATGTGCCACCACGAGCACCGCGCCGATGGCGACCCGCTGGCCCTGGTGGGGCTCAAGGACATCACCGCCCATGTCAACTTCACGGGCGTGGCGCTGGCCGGCCAGGAGGCCGGGCTCAGCGTGCTGGGCTACACCAGCCAGGCGCATTTCCTCATCAACTGCGGCCTGGTCGAGCTGATGGCCGCGGCCGAGCTGCCGCAGCGCGTGATGGCGCACAAGCTGATCGCCGAGCATGAGATGGGCGAGCTCTTCAAGGTGATCGGCTTCGCCGCAGGCGAGCCCTTCGATGCCCTGGGCTTTGCGCAGGGCGATCGCAGCCACACGCTCTAACGCCGGCGTCGCGCCAGACCGGCTGCCAGCAAGGCCATCCCGGCCAGGGCCAGCGAGGCGGGCTCGGGTACCTGCAGTCCGCCACCGCCAAGGGTCAGCCCGCCCACGGCATCGATCTCATTGTCGCCATCGCGCACCACGGCGCCCGGCCCACCCCAGGTGACTGACGCATATCGGAAGGTGGCGGCCGTCGGCAATTGGTAGACCGCCACGAAACCGTCGGCCACGTTCGCACCCGGCGACCAGCCATCTCCGTAGACGTGCACGAGCTGGGCCTGCACCCAGTCTGCATCGAGGGCATCGGGGTCATTCGACAACCAGGCGGTGTTCTCCAGCACCTCGCCGGGCACGGGGCCATGGTCCACAAAGACGAACACGGCCAGTTGATTGGCCTGCCCGCCCAGATCCCAGATCAGGCCCTGCGAGGGCCGTCCGCCCGATGCCCCACCCACATTGCCGCCGTTGCCAGCGTCTTGTACCCAGGCGAAGTCGCGCGCGTTGGCATTCGCCGCCGCCGAACCCGCACCGTTGTAGGCCCCCAGCGTGGTGGGGTCGGTGCCGGTGCCAAAACCGTCCGCGCCCTTGACATAGCTGCCGAGATTGAAGCCGCTGGGGTCGCTCCAGCCGCCGTTCTCGATGCAAGTGACGTTGGGGTTGATGCCCAGGCCGATGAAGGTGCTCACGGTGGCGCCGAACACCGGCGCACCCACGGCGTCCGCGGGGTTGGTGAGGCAGGGTCCGGCGATGGCCGCCGAGCTGAGGCCCAAACCAAGCGCGACGCCGGCCAGGGCGCTGAGACGACGGTATGCAGCATTCATCATGACGAACTCCAGACGCTGTTGAGATAAGCGACCATGCCTGCGCAGGGGCACGCATAAAGCGCGCCAGCATGACAAGTGTTTGATTTGATGACGAGTTGTCAGGGGCGATGCAACAAGTGGCGTGACGCTGTAAATATTCTCGACGCCGACCTTGCGCTCATGTCTGGGCCATGGCGGCCAGCGCCGCCAGCCGCGCCCTGGCAATTGCCGCGCCGATCTGCGGCCCCTTGAGGCCCTGCGCCAGCGCCGCCGCGCTGAGTTCGGCCTGGTTGAGGCCCTGCAGGCAGCGCAGGTCGGCGAGCAGCTTGGGGCGCTGCGGATAGGGCCGGTCTTCCAGCCCCAGGCGGCCGCGCGCATCGCATTCGCAGGCCAGGAGCAGCTCGGCAAAGCGCTCGGGGCGGCGCAGCGCATCGCAGCGCTCCAGCAGGTTCAGCCGCGCCTGCGGCGTGAAGGACAGGCTCTGGTGCACATGGGTGTGCTCGCGCGTCATCAGCTCGGCCAGTTCGCGGCAGTCGCTCGGCACGCGCCAGCGTTCGCTGACGCGCCGCGTTAGCGGCAGGCCGCGGCTCTCGTGGGCGATGTGGCGCGGCAGCGCCTCTGCGGGCGTGAGGCCCTTGCCGAGGTCGTGGCACAGGCAGGCATAGCGCACCGTCAGCGGCGCGGCCAGCGCGGCGCAGCGGTCCAGCACCATCAGCATGTGCGTTCCGGTGTCGATCTCGGGGTGGTGCTGCGCGGGCTGCGGCACGCCGAAGAGGCGGTCCAGCTCGGGCAGCAGGCGTGCCAGCGCGCCGCAGGCGCGCAGCACTTCCAGCATGCGCGAGGGCTCAGCTTCCATCAGGCCGCGCGCGAACTCCTGCCAGATGCGTTCGGCCACCAACGCATCGACCTCGCCGGCGGCCACCATCGCGCGCATCAGCGCAAGCGTCTCGGGCGCCACCGTGAAGTCCCGGTAGCGCGCCGCAAAGCGCGCCAGCCGCAGGATGCGCACCGGGTCCTCGGCAAAGGCCGGCGAGACATGGCGCAAGACCTTGTCCTTGAGGTCCCGCTGGCCGCCATAGGGGTCGATGAGCTGGCCAGCCGCGTCCTCGGCCATCGCGTTGATGGTTAGATCGCGGCGTGCCAGGTCCTGCTCCAGCGTGACCTCGGGGGCGGCGTGGAAGGCAAAGCCATGGTAGCCCGGCGCGGTCTTGCGCTCGGTGCGGGCGAGCGCGTATTCCTGCTTGGATTCCGGGTGCAGAAACACCGGGAAGTCCTTGCCCACCGGCTGGTAGCCCAGGGCCAGCAGTTGCTCGGGCCGGGCGCCGACGATGACCCAGTCGATGTCGGCCACCGGGCGGCCCAGCAGGGCGTCGCGCACCGCGCCGCCGACCTTGTAGATCTGCATCATCGCCCTCGCCAGGGTCAACGCAGTTGACCCTGGCGCCCGCCGGAGACGCGGTAGGGTTCGTCGTCGGCGATGAAGTCATGCTCGGCCAGCGCGTCGGCCACCCAGGCGGCCACGGCGGGATGGGCCTGCATAGCGGCCAGGTAGCGCTGGCAGGGCTCGGACATGGCCAGCCCATAGCGCGTGATGCGCATCACCACCGGCGCGAAATAGGCGTCGGCGGCACTGAACGCGCCGAACAGGAAGGGTCCGCCGCTGGCCGCCAGCGCCTCTTCCCAGGCGGCCTGCATGCGCGCCAGGTCGGCGCGCAGCTTGGGCTCGCTGGCGAGCAGGCGCTGGCCCACCGCGCTCAGGTCGGCCTCGATATTCATCGGGCAGAGGCCGCGCAGGCTGCCGAAGCCGGCATGCATCTCGGCGCACAGGCTGCGTGCGCGCGCGCGCTGGCGTGCATCGCGCGGCCAGATCGCCAGCTCGGGGTGGCGATCGGCAATCGTCTCGGTGATGGCCAGGGTGTCCCAGACGGCGAAGCCGTCGTCGTCCAGCAGCACCGGCACCTTGGCGGCCGGCGTGACCTCGGCCATCGCCTGGTAGAAGCTGGAGCCCGGCGTGAAATCGAAGCGCAGCTTGCGCTCGCTGAAGGGGATGTCGAAGGCCTTCAGCAGCACCCAGGGGCGCATCGACCAGGACGAGTAGTTCTTGTTGCCGATCACGAGTTGCATGGGGGATGTTGCTCCTTGTTGTGAGTGGTTCAGCGATGCGCGCCGCGGCGCAGCACGTCCATCTTGCTGACGCCGTGGCGCAGATAGGCTGCGGCGATGGGCTCCACGGCGTGGGCCTGGATGCCCAGCTCGGCCAGGCCGGGCAGGGTGCCGCTGGCGATATTGGGCACCTCCATCGAGGCCAGGTTGTCGCGCGACATCATGGGCTCGCCCGGCAGGCTTTCCATCAGCAGGGCCTGCGCCTTCGCCAGCACGGCGGGCAGGGGCAGCACGCGGCGTTCGTGGCCGCTCAGGCGGCCGGCCAGCTTCACCAGCTCGCCCAGGCGCAGCACCTGCGGGCCGGCCAGCTCGTAGGTCTTGCCGATGGTGCCGCGGTCCTGCATGCAGCGCAGGATGGCGGCCGCCACGTCCTCCACCCAGACCGGCTGGAACTGCGCATCCGCGCCCGCCAGCGGCATCAGCGGGAACCAGGCCTGCAGGGCCGCGAACAGGTTGAGGAACTGGTCGTCGGCGCCAAAGATCACCGAGGGCCGCAGCAGCGTGAGATCGAGCTCGGCCGCCGCTTCCTGCAGCACCGCCTCGCCGCGCGTCTTGGAGCGCAGATAGCGCGAGGGCGCGGCCGGCCCCACGCCCAGCGCGCTGACATGGATGAGGCGGCGCACGCCGGCTTCGCGGCAGGCCGCCGCCAGGGTGCGCGGCAGCTGCACATGGGCGCGCTCGAAGGCGGCCTCGTCGCCCTGCAGGATGGCCACCAGATTGACCACCAGATCCTGACCCCGCAGCAGCTGCGTGAGCTGCGCCGCGTCGTGCACATCGGCCTCGATCATGTCGAGGCCGGGCAGCACCTGCAGGCCGCGGTGCGCGGCCGGGCGCCGGCTCGGCACCGTGATGGCCGCGGCGCCGCCATGCTGACGCACCAATTGCTCGCACAAGGCACGGCCGACAAAGCCGCTGCCGCCTAGGATCAAGATCTTGTTGGGGGTCACGGTAGGTCCTGGTTGGAGGAGGGCGCGCTGGCCTCGCGTGGGCCGATGAGCTTGCCCAGGCGCTCGCGCAAGGCGCTGGGCTCGGAACCGAGCAGGCGTGCGTAGACGGTGGCGTTGGACAGCACCTTCTTCACATAGTCGCGCGTCTCGTTGAAGGGGATGCTTTCGGCCCACAGGGCGGCGTCGATCACCGGCCCTTCGCGCCAGCGGCGCGGCCGGCCGGGGCCGGCGTTGTAGGCCGCTGCGGCCATCGCCATAGAGCCGCCGAAATCGTCCAGCACCAGCTTCAGGTAGTTGGTGCCGATGCGCAGATTGAAGTCGCGGTCGGTGAGGTATTCGGGCTTGTAGTCGAGGCCGGCCTTCTTGGCGGTCCAGCGCGCGGTGGCGGGCATCACCTGCATCAGGCCGGAGGCGCCGACATGCGAGCGCGCGTCCATGATGAAGCGCGACTCCTGGCGGATCAGGCCGTAGACATAGGCGGGGTCGAGGCCGATCTCGCGCGCCTTGGCCAGCACCTCGTTGCGGAAGGGCAGGGGATAGCGCTGGTTCAGGTCGACCTCGGCCCTGGTGCGTTCGCTGGTGTTGATGCAGCGATCCCAGACCTCGCGCTCGCAGGCCAGGCCGGCGGCGGCCAGCAGCTCGCGGTCGCTCATGCTGCGCAGCGAGAAGTTCCACTCGCGCACGCCCTCGTTGCGCAGGCCGGCGGCGATCAGCAGCAGGCTGCGGTTCAGGCCGGGGTGCTGATAGGCCTGGCTCTTCTCCTGCGGGCTTAGCGGCGCCGGTGCGGCCGGCAGGGGCAGGCGCTGCTCCAGCTCGTCGGCCGCCAGCTTGCCGTAGAAGCTCAGCGGCGAGGCCAGGCCCTGCAGCAGCTGGTGCGCCTGGGCGCGCTGGGCCTCGCTCTTGGCGCTGCCGGCGCCCTCGGCCGCGCTGGCCTGCAGGGCGCGCGCGCGCCAGTACTGCCAGGCCGGCTCCTGCTGCTCCTTCGCGCTCATCAGGCCCAGGGCCTGCAGTGCCAGCGCCGGGCGGCCGGCGCCGTTGTCGGCCCGCAGCGCGGCGCGCACCGCCCAGCCCAGGGTGTCGTCGCTCCACTCCGCGGCGCTGTTATGTTTGTCGAGCAGCCGGAAGGCGCGCGCGTAGTAGTCGGCGCCTTCCGGCTGCAGCTTGAGCGCCGCCTGGCGTGCCAGCTGGGCCCAGGCCCAGGCGGCCAGGTCGTGCGGCAGCCTTGCCTCCCAGCGGTCCACCAGCTCGGCGGCCTGGGCGGTGTCGCTGGCGCTGATGCGCAGCAGCGCCAGGGTGGTGATCTCGGCATGGGTGCGGCCCTGGGTCGAGGCCTTGCGCGCGAGGTAGCGCGCCGCGCTGTCCTGCAGCTCGGTGACATGCAGGGCCAGGCCCTTGGGCAAGAGGGCACTGGCCTGCTTGATGGCGCGCGGGCGGTTCAGCTCGAAGCTCAGGCGCAGCTTGAGCCAGACATCCTCGGTCTTGAGCCGCCCGGCCTCCAGCAGGGTGCTGGCGAGCAGCTGGCAGCCGTCGTCGCCATCCTTCTGGGCCAGCCAGGCCGCGCGCGCCGCGGCGCGCACATCGCGGCCGGCCAGGTGCTCGGTGAGCAGGCCGTAGCAGGCCACCTCGCGGTCGTCGGCCATCTTGAAGCGCGGCAGCTCGCGTGCGAAATTGCCCCAGTCGCGGCGCCGGCCCAGCTCCAGCAGCCAGTCGTTGCGCAAGCGGTCTTCCACATAGCTGCCGGGCCAGCGCGCATAGAAGCCCTCCAGATCGCCCTGGCTCAGCTCGGTGAGGCGCAGGCCCAGGTCCCAGTAGTCGATCCAGGACGCGAGCGGGTATTGCTGCGCCTGCGCGACGGCGTTCACCGCCGCCAGGCGCTTCTTGTCCTTCAGGCGCAGGGCCTCGCGCGCCTCGCCGATCAGCTCGGGCTTGGGCGGCGCAGCGTCCTGCGCGCGGGCGCCGCATGAAAGAAAACTCAGCCCGCAGGCCAGCGCGAGCGCTGCGATGCGCGTCAGATTCCGTGCTCCATATACTGCCGACAAGATTGTTCTCTCTCTGCTTTCTCTTTGCTGGATAAACCGCTGATGCCGCCAGACCACGCCACCCTGCCGCACGAGCGCGCCGCGCTGCGCCGTCATTTGCTGGCCGCACGCGCGCAATGGTGGGCGAGCGCGGAGGCGCAAAAGGCGCAGGCCGCGCAGGCCGCTGCGCTGCGTGAACTGCTGGCTCAATTAGAGCCCCAATGCCTGGGTCTCTACTGGCCCTTCGAAGGGGAATTTAACGCAGCCGAGTTTGTGCAGTCGCAAGGCCTGGTCAAGCAATGCGGTCTGGCCCTGCCGTTCGCCCGCAAGGAGGGTCGGCAGATGGACTTCCGGCGCTGGCAGGGCGAGGCGCCCGCGCTGAAGGATGAGTGCGGCATTCCCAGCAGCGATGGCGCGGTGGTGGTGCCCGATGTGCTGCTGGTGCCCTGCGTGGGCTTCACCCGCGAGGGCTACCGGCTGGGCTATGGCGGCGGCTATTTCGACCGCTGGCTGGCCAGGCATCCAGGCGTCACCACCATCGGCCTGGGCTGGAGCGGCGGCGAAATTGCCTTTGCGATCGAGGCGCATGACCAGCCCCTGACCGTGATCCTGACCGAGCGCGAGCTGGTGACACCTTAGTCGTGCTCGCCCAGCCCGCCCTCGTCGCCGTGCTGCGTTTCGCCGATGTCGCGGCGCGATTGCGCGGCCTGGGCCTCGACCCAATGCGCGAACTGCACCACCTCGGGCCGGCTGCGGCCCTGGCGTGACAGCAGCAACCAGTAGGCCGAGGGGCTGCTCATGCGCCCGGCCGGGCCGAAGGGCTCGACCAGCTCGCCGCGCTGCAGCGACTCGTACACCAGCGCCAGCCGCGCCAGCGCCACCGCCTGGCCCGAGAGCGCGGCCTGGATCTGCTGGTAGGTGAAGTTCAGGTACATCCAGCGCCGCGGCTGCAGCTCGGGCGCGCCATGCTCGGCCAGCCAGCGTCGCCAGCTCAGGTATTGGGCGGTGGGGCGCTGGTCGTCTTCCTCGGCCAGGCTGTGCTGAGCCAGGTCGCTGGGCTGGCGCAGCGGCGGCGCCAGGCCACGGGCCGCCTGCTCCACCAGCCAGGGGCTGGCCACCGGCACCAGGGTTTCGCCAAACAGCCGCACGGCACCGGGCGGCACCTGGCCGGGCGCGCAATAGCGCAGCGCGAGGTCGATCTCGCTGTCGTCGATGTCGACGATCTGGTCCAGCGCCGAGACGCGGATGTCGATGTCGGCATGCGCGCGCTGGAAGGCCTCCAGGCGCGGCAGCAGCCACAGCGAGGCGAAGGAGGCGAAGGTGGTGACGTTGACGACGCGGCGCCCGCGCGACTGGCGGATCTGCCGCACCGTGGCGTCCAGGCGCTCGATCATGCTCACCACCTGGGTGCGCAGCAGCGCGCCGTCGGTGCTCAGCTCGACATGGCGGGTGCCGCGCAGGAACAGGGTGCAGCCGATCTCGTCCTCCAGGCTGCGGATCTGGCGGCTGATGGCCGACTGCGTGAGATGCAGCTCCTCGGCCGCCGCGCGGAAGCTGAGCAGCCTGGCCACCGCCTCGAAGGCGCGCAGGGGGCCGATGGCGAGGGGGCGATGGCGCGGCGCGTTATTCATGCGCGAATGGTATCAATCCGGGGCGTGCAACTCATTGGACCGGATTCCGGGTAGTCCCTAGTATTGCCCCATGCCCACCGAGTGCGGCGGGCGGATCAGGAGGACACCATGTCTTTGGCTCAACGCTCATCAATCGATGCATTCCACCCCGCCTATGCCGGCACCGCCTGGGAGCTGGGCCAGGGCCAGGCCCTGAGCCTGCCGATCGGGCCGGGCGCACGCGAGTTGCGCGTGCTGGAGGGTCGCGTCTGGCTGACCCGCAGCGGCCGTGCCGACCGGCCGGCCCAGGACGTCTGGCTGGCCGCCGGCGAGGCCATCATCCTCGGCTCCGGCGAGCAGGTGGTGCTGGAATCCTGGCCCAGCGCGCGCTTCCAGCTGCTGGTGCCGCCGCTGGCCTGCCCGGAAGCCTGGAGCCAGCTGAAGGCCAAGCGCACGGCGCGCCCGGCCAGCTCGGCCCTGGCAGCGGCCTGAACCATGGCCGGCCCGCTGTTGAAGGCGGCGGACATTGCCGCCATGGCGGGTCAAGCCAAGACCCATCTGCTGAACGCCAACGCGGTGCGCGTCGCCAAGTCGCTGGGCGGCGCCACCGGCATGACGGCGCTGGGTTTCCATGTGATGACGCTGGCGCCCGGCCGCGAGGCCGCCGAGTACCACCGCCATCTCTATGAGGAGCAGTGCTTCTACATCCTGTCGGGGCGGGGCACGGCCATCATCGACGAGCAGGCCCATGCCGTCGAGGCGGGAGACTTTCTCGGCTTCGCGAAGAATGGCGCGGCGCATACGCTGCTGAACACGGGGGCGGATCCGCTGGTGTTCATCGCCGCCAGGACGAACCTGGAGCAGGATGTCTGCGACTACCCGCGCCAGCGCAAGCGGCTCTACATGAATGGCGCCGAAGAGGCGCTGGTGGACTTCGATCAGCTGCGCGTCGAGCGGCCCTAAGCCTTGCCGCGGCGCGGCGCCGGTTTGCTGCCCTTCGCCGCGCGGGCGCGCAGCGCCGCCGCCAAGGCCAGGCGTGCCCAGGGCTGCATCAGCGCGGGCGATTCCATCGCCTCTTCCGGCGCGGCGTAATAGGCCATCGTCATGACCTGGCCCTGCTTGTCGTAGCGGAAGGGCGCGCAGCCGGCCTGCTGGAAGGCCGGGATGGTCTCGGCATCGGCCTTCAGCCAGAGCTGCTCGAAGGCAATGATGGCGATGAAGATCTCGTCCGCATAAATGCCATAGCCGCCGAACATGCGGCGGCTGCGCAGCGCACCCAGGGGCGCCAGCAATTCCAGGCTGTGGGCCAGCAGTTCCTTGGACATGGCGCAACTATAGGTGGTGGCTTAGGCAAACCCGCAAGTCACAAGACCTGACCCTCGCGCACAATCACGGCAGCCAGCCTTGGGAGACTCTCGCGTGGATGTAGCCAATGACCGTGCCGCCCTGCGCCACAAACTGATTGCCGACCGCTTGGCCCTGCCGGGGCGGCTGGAGCTGGCCGAGGAGCTGCAGCGCGTGCTGCGCGTCTGGCTGGTGCGGCGGCGCGAGCTGACCATCGGCGCTTACTGGCCCATCAAGGGCGAGTTCGACCCGTTGCCGGCGCTGTACCGCTGGGCCGAGGCCAACCCGGTGCGGCGCATCGGCCTGCCGGTGGTGGACAAGGAGCATGGCACGCTGCGCTTCCATGTCTGGTACCCGGGCTGCCCGATGGAGGAAGACGCCTACGGCATTCCCAAGCCCAAGGACACCGAGGTCTTCGAGCCGCAGCTGCTGGTGGTGCCCTGCGTGGGCTACGGGCCCTGCGGCCTGCGCCTGGGCTATGGCGGTGGCTTCATGGACCGCACCCTCGCCAGCCTGCAGCCGCGCCCCGCCACCGCCGGTGTGGGCTATGCGCATGGTTTTCTGCCCCTGCTGAAGGCCGAGGCGCACGACATGCCGCTGGACGCCATGCTCACCGAGGAGGGGGTGGTGTGGGACAAAGACGGTTGAGGCCGGCGGGCGGCCGGGCTGAGAGAATGCGGCGATGAACAGTGCCGCCTACGCCCACCACCTCGCCAGCCTGCAGCAGCGCGCCGAAGACGCGCTGGCGCGCTGCGGTTTCGATGCCCTGCTGATCGCCTCCGGCATTGAGAAATACGCCTTCCTGGACGACCGGCCCTATCTGTTTGCGCCCAATCCGCATTTCAAGCATTGGGCGCCGCTGACGAAACACCCCAACAGCTGGCTGCTGATACGCCCGGGGCAGCAGAAGCCCCTGCTGGTCTACTACCAGCCCGACGACTACTGGCATGTGCCGCCGTCGGCGCCCAGCGGCTTCTGGGTCGAGCATTTCGAGATCCGCATCATCAGCACGCCGGACGAGGCGCGCCAGCACCTGCCTCTGCAGCTGGCGGCCGCCGGCCGCCTGGCCATCATCGGCGAGGCGGATGCCGCGCTGGAGGGCCTGGTGCCCAACAACCCGGCCGCGCTGCTGAACCTGCTGCACTACGCGCGCGGCTGCAAGACCGAGTACGAACTGACGCAGATGCGGGCGGCCTCGGCGCGGGCGGTGCGCGCCCATGTGGCGGCGCGCCAGGCCTTTCTGGCCGGCGCCTCCGAGGCGCAGATCCATGCCGCCTACCTGGCGGCCTGCGGCCATACCGATCGCGACCTGCCCTACGGCAATATCGTCGCGCTCAACGAGCATGGCGCGGTGCTGCACTACCAGTATCAAGACCTGGCCCCACCGACGCAGTCGCGCTCGCTGCTGATCGACGCCGGCGCCCAGGTGGCCGGCTACGCGGCCGACATCACGCGCAGCTGGAGTGCCGGTGATGCAGATTTCGATGCCTTGCTGGCGGCGATGGAGTCCGCCCAGCTGGCCCTGGTGGGCGAGGTGCGCGCCGGCGTGGACTACCGCGACATCCACCTCAGCACCCATGCGCACATCGCCAGCATCCTGAAAACCCTGGGCATCGTGAAGGCGATGATGAGCGAGGAGGCCATGCTGGCCGAGCGCATCACTTCCACCTTCATGCCGCATGGCATCGGCCATCTGCTGGGCCTGCAGGTGCACGATGTGGGCGGCTTCATGGCCGATGAAACCGGCGCGCTGGCGCCCAAGCCCGAGGGCCACCCCTATCTGCGCCTGACGCGCACGCTGCAGCCCGGCATGGCGGTGACGATCGAACCCGGGCTCTACTTCATTCCCACCCTGCTCAAGGCCCTGCGCGCCGGCCCGCACGCGAGTGCGGTGAACTGGGGCCTGGTGGAGCACCTGAGCCGGTATGGCGGCGTGCGCATCGAGGACGACGTGGTGTGCCGCGCCGCGGGTGCGCCGCCGGAGAACCTGACAAGGGATGCGTTCGCGGCGCTAGGCTGAGCATCAAGCGCCGCGCCCCAGGGAATAGAACTCGTCATTGGGGCGCATGCTCGTGACGTTGGCCATGCGGTTGGACATGCCGAAAAAGGCGGCAATGCCGGCGATGTCCCACGCGTCAGCCATGTCGAAACCATGGCGCTGCAGTGTCTCGAAGTCGTTGTCGCCCACGGCGTACGCTTCGGCAGACACCTTCATCGCGAAGTCCAGCATGACCTTCTGGCGCGGGGTGATGTCGGCCTTGCGGTAGTTGATGGCGACTTGGTCAGCGACCAGCGGATTCTTGGCCCGGATGCGCAGGATGGCACCGTGCGCGACCACGCAGTATTGACACTGGTTCGCGTTGCTCGTGGCCACCACGATCATTTCGCGCTCGGCCTTGGTCAAGTTGCCCTTCTTCTCCATCAAGGCGTCGTGATAGGCAAAGAACGCGCGGAACTCATCCGGCCGGTGCGCGAGAACGAGGAAAACGTTCGGCACGAAGCCGGACTTCTCCTGGACGGCGAGGATGCGCGTGCGAATGTCGTCGGGCAGATCCTTGATCTCAGGGACTGGGAAACGGCTGATCTTGAATGGCGTAGCGGTGGACATGGAGGCTCCTGGGCGAGGGCGGGGGGAAAAACTCACCGGCTGCGTTGTGACAAGCAAGGCATGGCGATGTACGAAGTACCGTGACGCTACACCAAGGCGACGCCACGCAGCATCGCCAGTCCGCATCCGGCCTGGAGCCGCCATGAAAAAAGCCGCCAAGCCCTTGCGGGCCGGCGGCCTTGTCGTCAGGCGACGCGCTTGATCAGAAGCGCATGCCCAGGCCCACGCCCACCAGCAGCGGGTCGACCTTGAACTTGCCGACTTCGGTGCCGCTGGAGTAGACCTTGGTGCCGATCTGCACCTTCTTCACGTCCACGTTCAGGTACAGGTTCTTGGACAGCTCGATGTCGGCACCGATCTGGGCCGAGAGGCCGAAGCTGTTGTGCTTGATGCTGGGATGCAGGGCGGTCTCAACCGCGGGGGCGAACTTCACCGACGAGAAGTTGGTGTAGTTCAGGCCCACGCCCACATAGGGACGGAAGCTGGCGGCGGGGGCGAAGTGGTACTGCAGGCTCAGCGTGGGCGGCAGGTGCTTGAGCGAACCGATTTCGGCGCCGCCGGCCTTCAGGGTGTGCTTTTGCGGATAGGTCAGGATCAGCTCGGCCGCGATATTGGGCGAGAAGAAGTAGCTGATGTCCACCTCGGGGATGGCCTTGTTGTTGATCGTCAGACCCAGGCCGGTCGTGTCCTTGTTGGCCGAGTCGATGTTGACGACGCGGGCGCGCACCAGCCAGGGGCCTTCAGCCTGCGCCTGAGCAGCAAAGCTGGCAGCGGCGAGGGCAACAGCGGCGAAGGTGCTTGCAATCTTTCCCATCATTCCAATAACTCCTTGTTTGCCGGGACCAATCCCGATGAAGCCATTGGACGCAGATCGATCGGGTTAACCCTTGATCTGACGCAAGTGCAAAAAAGCCCTCGTCATGAGGGCTTGGTGGTTTTGCGTTGCCTCAAGAAACTCAGCCGAGACCGAGGCGTTTGCACAACTCCAGCGTCAGCGCCGACTGGTTGAGCGTATAGAAGTGGATGCCCGGCACGCCATCGGCGATCAGGCGTTCGCACACGCGCGTCATCACGTCCAGCCCAAAGGCGCGGATGGAGGCGGCGTCGTCCATATAGCCCTCCATCTTCAGCGCCACCCAGCGCGGGATCTCGATGCCGTCGCGCGCCGCGAACTGGGCGATGCGCGCGTAGTTGTGGAAGGGCATGATGCCCGGCACGATGGGGGCATCCACGCCCAGCTTGCGCACCTCGTCCACGAAGTTGAAGTAGGCGTCGGGGTTGAAGAAGAACTGGGTGATGGCCTCGTCGGCGCCGGCACGCATCTTGTCGGCGAAGTGCTGCAGGTCGCGGGCGGCATAGCGCTGCTGCGGGTGGTACTCGGGATAGGCCGCCACCTCGATCTTCCAGTCCGCCCCCTGCGTTTCGCGGATGAAGCGCACCAGCTCGGCCGCATAGCGGAACTCGCCCGCGGTGGCGGTGCCGCTGGGCAGATCGCCGCGCAGCGCCACCACGCGGCGGATGTTCTGCGCGCGGTAGGTGGCCAAAATCTCTGCGATGTTCTCGCGCGTGGAACCCACGCAGGAGAGATGCGGCGCGGCCTCATAGCCCATCGCCGCGATCTCGCTCACGGTGGCCAGGGTCTTCTCGCGGGTGGAGCCACCGGCGCCGTAGGTGACGCTGAAGTACTGCGGCTTCAGCACGCTCAGCTCCTGCACCACGGTCTTGAGCTTCTCCGCCCCCACGGGGGTGTTGGGCGGGAAGAATTCGAAACTCACCGCTGTCATGGTGTGTGTTCCTTTGCTGCGTTCGTCTTCGCTGCCTGCGGACCTTCGGCCCACAGGAAGAATTCCTTGTTGCCATCACCACCGGTGATGGGGCTTTCAAAGTAGTCGCGTACCTGCCAGTCCAGGGCGGCGGCGGCCTCGCGGGCGCGCGCCTCCAGCAGCGGGTACTGCTTGGCGTCCTTCACCAGGCCGCCGCGCGCCAGGGCCTTGGGGCCCAGCTCGAACTGCGGCTTGATCAGCAGCAAGACCTGCCCCCCGGGCGCCAGCCAGGGCGCCAGCTGGGGCAGGGCGCCGAGCATGGAGATGAAGCTCAGGTCGCCGACGATGAGCGCAAAGCCCTCGGCCGGGGCCTGCTCGCGCAGGGCCGAGCCCGCCAGCTCGCGCACATGCAGGCCTTCCAGCGCGCAGATGCGCGGGTCGGCCGCCAGCGCGGCATGCAGCTGGCCATGGCCCACGTCCACGCCCACCACGCGTGCGGCACCCGCCTTCAGCAGGCAATCGCTAAAGCCGCCGGTGCTCTGGCCCATGTCCAGCACCGTCAGCTCGGCGACCGCCAGGCCCGTGTGCGCCAGCGCGCCCTCGAGCTTGAGCCCGCCGCGCGAGACATAGCGCAGCTCCGCGTCATCGCTGATGCGGAGCTCGGCGAACTCCGGCAGCTCCTCGCCCGCCTTGCGAATGGCGGACCAGCCCTTGGCCGAGCGCCACTCGGCCGCGGCCGCGCTGATCAGCCGCTGCGCGGCCGAACGCGTGGGCGCCAGACCCTTGGCGACCAACAACTGGTCTGCGCGCATCGCCGGCCGCTCAGTAGCGGTAGGTGTCGGGCTTGTACGGGCCCTGCTTGGGCACGCCGATATAGGCCGCCTGCTCATCGCTGAGCTCGCTCAGCTGGGCGTTCAGCGTGGTCAGCTGCAGGCGCGCCACCTTCTCGTCCAGGTGCTTGGGCAGCACATAGACCTTGCCGATGTCGTAGGCGTCCTTGTGCGCGAACAGCTCGATCTGCGCGATCGTCTGGTTGGCAAACGAGGAGCTCATCACATAGCTCGGGTGGCCGGTGCCGCAGCCCAGGTTCACCAGGCGGCCCTTGGCCAGGAGGATGATGCGCTTGCCGTCCGGGAAGATCACATGATCGACTTGCGGCTTGATCTCTTCCCACTCGTACTTCTCGATAGCGGCGATGTCGATCTCGTTGTCGAAGTGGCCGATATTGCAGACGATGGCGTTGTGCTTCATCGCGGCCATGTGCTCGTGGCGGATCACGCCCTTGTTGCCGGTCGTCGTCACGAAGATGTCGGCCTTGTCGGCGGCGTATTCCATTGTCACAACGCGGAAGCCTTCCATCGCCGCCTGCAGCGCGCAGATCGGGTCGATCTCGGTGACCCAGACCTGCGCGGACAGCGCGCGCATCGCCTGCGCCGAGCCCTTGCCCACATCGCCATAGCCGGCGATCACGGCGATCTTGCCGGCGATCATCACGTCGGTGGCGCGCTTGATGCCGTCCACCAGCGATTCGCGGCAGCCGTAGAGATTGTCGAACTTGCTCTTGGTGACCGAGTCGTTGACGTTGATGGCGCGGAACAGCAGCGAGCCCTTGGCCGACATTTCCTTCAGGCGGTGCACGCCGGTGGTGGTCTCCTCGGTCACGCCGATGATCTCGGCGCTCTTGCGGGTGTACCAGCTCGGGTCCTGGGCGATCTTGGCCTTGATGGCGGCGAACAGGATGCGTTCTTCCTCGCTGCCCGGGTTGGCCAGCACGGCGAGATCCTTCTCGGCCTTCTGGCCCAGGTGCATCAGCAGCGTGGCGTCGCCGCCGTCGTCCAGGATCATGTTGGGGCCTTCGCCCGGCTCGCCCTTGCCGGCGAATTCAAAGATGCGGTGCGTGTAGTCCCAGTAGTCTTCCAGGGTCTCGCCCTTGTAGGCGAACACCGGTGTGCCCTTGGCCACCAGGGCGGCGGCGGCATGGTCTTGCGTGGAGAAGATATTGCACGAGGCCCAGCGCACTTCGGCACCCAGGGCCTGCAGGGTCTCGACCAGCACGCCGGTCTGGATCGTCATGTGCAGCGAGCCGGTGATGCGCGCGCCCTTGAGCGGCTGGCTGGTGGCGTACTCGCGGCGGATCGCCATCAGCGCGGGCATTTCGCTCTCGGCGATGTTCAGTTCCTTGCGACCCCAGTCGGCCAGCGACAGGTCGGCAATCTTGTATTCGGTGGTGGTGGCAGCGGCATTCATCAGCGGGCTCCTTCAATGACAAAACGTCGAAGCCGCTGACGCCGTGAGGGAGGGTCTGAAAAGACAACGATCACCCACGCAGGACGTCAGCGGGTGAGCGCGGTTGCAAAGAAAGTCTCCGAGCCTGGCCTCTAAGCAAGAGGTTGCAACGCTCCTCGGAAGCCACGGATTCTAAACGCATCGCGCAGCTCGTTCGCTCGAACAGGGCAGGAGGCGGTCGGGCTTTGGGATGGGCTCGCGCCAAAGTGAGTTGCCTGGCCAGCCTAGGCGGCGGTGCTGCCGTGGGGTCGCCCCCACCAGGCGCCGGCAACGACGGATGGGCGGGCAAATCGCTTTGGCCCTGCGGGTTGGGGCGCCTTGGGGGCGCATGCGGCGTTGCAAATGCTCGCCGGATGGCCAATCCGGCTGCGCTTTGCGCCTTGCCTGCGCCCCCAAGGCGCCCCAACGCGAGCCCATCCCAAAACCCGACAGCCTCCAGGGAATGGGCACAATCGGCGCCCATGCTGCCTCTTGCCTCCTGCCCGCCCGCGGCTCTTGGCCGCCTGCGCGGCGTGCTCACCGACATCGACGACACCCTCACCGCCGAGGGAGCCATCGCGCCGGCCGCCTTGCAAGCCTTGCACGATCTGGCCGCCGCCGGGCTGCCGGTGATCGCGATCACCGGGCGCCCGGCCGGCTGGAGCGAGCCCTTCGCGCTGGCCTGGCCGGTGCACGCCATCGTGGCCGAGAACGGTGCGGTGATGCTGCAGAACAAGGGTGGCCAGTTGCGCCGCAGTTTTTATTGCCAGGACGAGGCGACGCGCCGTGAAAACTTCGTGCGCCTGCAGCGCTGCGCCGCCGACGTGCTGGCGCGCGTGCCGGGCGCCACGCTGGCCGAGGACAGCGCTGGCCGCCTCACCGACATCGCGGTGGACCACAGCGAGTTCGCGCAGCTGGACGCGGCGCAGATCGAGGCCGTCTGCGCGGTGATGCGCGCGCATGGCCTGCAGGCCACCGTCAGCTCCATCCACATCAATGGCTGGATCGGCGCGCACAGCAAACGCACGGCGGCCGACTGGGCGGTGCAGGCCCTGCTGGGCGAGGCCTTCGTGCCGGCCGACTGGTTGTATGTGGGCGACTCCAGCAACGACGAGCAGATGTTCGCGTCCATCCCGCTCAGCGTGGGGGTGGCGAACATCGCGCGCTTTGTGCCGCAGCTGCGCAGCCTGCCGGCCTATGTCACGGCCGCCGAGCGCGGCACGGGCTTCGCCGAGGCGGCGGCGGCGCTGCTGGTGGCGCGCGCCGCAGGGGCTTAGGCGGCTGCCGCTCCGCGCCACTGCGCCATATCGCTGCGCGGCGGCGTGCCGAACAGGCGCCGGTATTCGCGGCTGAACTGCGAGGGGCTTTCGTAACCCACCTGGTGCGCGGCCGCGGCGGCGTCCAGACCCTCGGCCAGCATCAGGCGGCGCGCCTGCTGCAGGCGCAGCTGCTTCTGGTATTGCAGGGGCGAGAGGCTGGTGAGCTGCTTGAAATGCTGGTGCAGGCTGGAAGGGCTCATATGCGCCAGCGTGGCCAGCTCCTCGATGCGCAGCGGCTCGGCATAGCGCTGCGTGAGCGCATCGACGGCGCGGGCGACGCGCTGGGCGCTGCTGTCGCCGCTGGCCAGCGCGCGCAGCTGAGCGCCCAGCGGGCCGGTGAGCACGCGGTAGAAGATCTCGCGCTGCAGCATCGGCCCCAGCATGGCCTGGTCCTGCGGCGTATCCAGCAGCTGCAGCAGGCGCAGCGCGGCGTCCAGCAGCGGCGTGGTGACGGGGCTCAGGTTCAGCCCCGCCGGCGCGGCGGCGCGCGCGGCCGGGGCTGGCGAGGGGGCCGGGGCGGCCGGGCCGCACTGCAGTAGCAGATCGGCCAGCATCTGCGTGCTGCTGCTCAGGCGCAGGCACAGATAGGGCTGGGCGGGGCTCGCCTCGGTGATCTGGCCGAGCGGCAGCATGGTCATCGAGACCAGCAGGCAGTGCAGCGGGTCATAACGCAACGTCTGCGCGCCCAGCCGGGCCTGCTTGCGGCCCTGCAGCACCAGCACCAGGCCGGGCGCATAGACGGCCGGCAGGGCCTGGGCGGTGGCACTGGCGCGTATCAGGGCCAGGCCGGGCAGGGCGGTGTCGTGCAGGCCATCGGCGGGGGCGTGGCGCAGGGCCAGGGCCAGCGCGCGTTGGCGCAGGCGCTCCAGCTCGGCGGCGTCTTGGGGGCGTAGGGCTTCGACCATGGGGCGGATTGTGCAAGCCTACGGCCAGGGGCGAGGCGGCCGGCGCGGCGGATTCGGAGTTTTGGGCAAGCATGGGCGAGCTTTGCGCTGGGCTTGTCGTGCCCTCGTTCCTAAGCTGCGAGGGGTCAACAAACCAAGGAAAGAGAACAGCATGAGCAAGCAAGAAATGACGATGCCGCGCCGCCGGCTGGGCGCCCAGGGCCCCGAGGTTTCGGCCCTGGGGCTGGGCTGCATGGGCATGTCGGACTTCTACGGCCCGGCGGACGAGCAGCAGTCGCTCGCGGTGTTGCATCGGGCGCTGGACATCGGGCTGAACTTCCTCGACACCGCCGATATGTACGGCGTGGGCGCCAACGAGCGCCTGCTGGCGCGCCTGCTGGCCGAGCGCCGCGAGGAGGTGGTGCTGGCCACCAAGTTCGGCAATGTGCGCGCCGCCGATGGCCGGCTGCTGCGCATCGACGGCAGCCCGGCCTATGTGCGCGAGGCCTGCGATGCCAGCCTGCAGCGCCTGGGCGTGGAGCAGATCGATCTCTACTACCAGCATCGGGTGGATCGCAGCGTGCCGATCGAGGAGACGGTGGGCGCGATGGCCGAGCTGGTGCGCGCCGGCAAGGTGCGGCATCTGGGCCTGTCCGAGGCCTCGGCGGCCACGCTCAGGCGCGCTCATGCGGTACACCCGATCGCCGCGCTGCAGACCGAGTACTCGCTCTGGACGCGCGACGTCGAGGCCGAGATCCTGCCCACCTGCCGCGAGCTGGGCATTGCCCTGGTGCCCTACAGCCCGCTGGGGCGCGGCTTCCTCACCGGCGCGATCCGCAGCGCCGAGCAGTTGCCGGCGGGCGACTGGCGGCGGGCCAATCCGCGCTTCCAGGCCGAGCAGCTGGCGGCCAATCTGGCGCTGGCGGATGCTCTCGGCGCGCTGGCGCAGGGCGAGGGGCTGAGCCCGGCGCAGCTGGCGCTGGCCTGGCTGCTGGATCACGGGCCCGACATCGTGCCCATCCCCGGCACGCGCAGCGTCAGCCGCCTGGCCGAGAACGCCGCCGCGGCCCAGGTGCGCATCGGCGCCGCGCTGCGCGAGCAGCTGGCGGGCCTGCTGGCCGCGCATCCGGTGGCCGGCAGCCGCTATCCGGAGGCGGCGATGGCGGCGCTGAATGCCTGAGTTAGGCTGGTGAGTCCAAGCCCAGGAATTCGCTGACGCGCTGCAGCTCCTCCTCCAGCGCCAGCTTGAAGGCCGCGCCCTTGGGCCGGCCATGCACGAAGCCCAGCTCATGCTGGAGCCGGCCGTCTTTTTCAAGCCGCAGATTGGCCCAGCCCAGCATCGCGTCGCCCCATAGCAGGGGCAGGGCGTAATGGCCCATCTTGCGCTTGGGCGCGGGCGTGTAGGCCTCGAACTTGTATTCCCAGCCCCACAGCAGCTGGAAGCGGCGGCGGTCCCACACCACCGGGTCGAAGGGCGCCAGCATGCGCAGCTGGGTGTCGAGCCGGTGGCGCTTGGAGCGCGGGTTCTCGTCGGCGGGCCAGAACCAGGTGCGGCCGTCGATCTGCGCATGGGCATAGCGCGCCTTGGCGCGCTGGAAGGCCTGGCGGGTCTCGGCGCGCAGCTGCGGCGCGCCATAGCCCAGCAGCGAGGTCAGGTAGCCGAGGCTGGGCGCGGGCAGCGGCGCATACAGCGCCACTACCATGTCCAGCAGCGCCTCGGCGCGGGCCTGGCGCGCGGCCGGGCTCTGTTCGGCTTCGGGGTGCTGCACCGCCTCGTAGACGCGCGTGCCGGCGTCGCGCCGCTTGACGCGCAACTGACTGCGGTAATGCAGGCCGTCGAGCAGCTGGGTGCTGACGTTCAGCTCGCCGCCCCAGTAGCCGGGCATGCGGCCATGGTGGCTGAATTCCTCCAGCAGCTGCTTGGGATGGGTGGGGCCGCGCTCGCGCACCACCGCCAGCAGCTGCTCGGCCTGGGCGCGGGTCTTGGCGTCCCAGCTGCGCCTGGGCTCGCGCGGATGCAGCAGGGCCAGGTGTTGCCTGGGCAGGAAGCCGTAGTTGACGAAGCAGTCTTCCTCGACCGCCAGCCGGGTGTAGCGGCGCTCCAGATCGCCGGCGCGGTAGTCCTTGACGCGATGGCGCAGGATCAGGTCCTGGGCGCGCGCCGGTGCGCGCATCGGGTCGGCCTGCACGAAGCCGAGCTTGCGGATTGCGGTGGGCAAGGTGGTCGGCTTGAAGAGGCTGCGCGCGATCGCGTAGCGGCGCAGTTCCTCAAGGCTGGGGGCGGGGGTGGCTGCGGGCGTGCTCATCGGCCGCGAGCATCGCAAACAACTGTTTATTTGTCCAGCGGTCTGGTGGACGCCGGCTGGCGCTGCTCCAGCGTGTCCATCTGCATCTCGTAGCTGAAGAAGCGGTTGCGGCCATGCGCCTTGGCGTTGTAGAGCGCATCGTCGGCGCGCAGCAGCAGGCCCTCGGCGGTGGTGCTGGCATCGGCCACGCAGGTGGTGATGCCGCCCGAGACGGTGATGTGCGGGGCGATGTCGGAGTCCGGGTGGGGGATGCCGGCCAGCGCCATGGTGCGTATCAGGGCGCGCGCATAGGTCATCGCGCCGGAACGCGGCGTGTTGGGCAGGATCAGCGCGAACTCCTCGCCGCCGTAGCGGCCCACGCAGTCGCTGGGGCGGCGGCAGGCCTCGCGCAAGAGCGCGGCCACGCGCTTCAGGCAGGCATCGCCCTCCACATGGCCCAGGCTGTCGTTGTAGCGCTTGAAATAGTCGACATCGCACAGCACCAGGGTGAGCGGCAGGCCATCGCGGCGCGCCTGGGCGATGCATTGGTGCAGGCGCTCGTCGAGGGCGCGCCGGTTCATCAGGCCGGTGAGGGCATCGGCGTTGGAGAGCTCGTGCAGCTGCGCGTTGGCGCTGCGCAATTCGTCGGAGAGCTGCACCAGGCGCTGGCGCATGCCCAGCAGGCGCTGCATGGCGCGCAGCTTGGCGTGCAGAATCATCGGCGAGACCGGCTTCACGAGGTAATCGTCGCCGCCGGCCTCGATGCCGCGCCAGACGTCCTGGTCCTGGTCGCGTTGCGAGAGAAAGATGATGGGGGTCCAGCCGCCCGGCTCGGCGGCGCGGATCTGCTGCGCCGTCCAGTAGCCGTCGTGTGCGGGCATCTCCACGTCCAGCAGCACCAGGTCGGGTCGGTAGCGCTTGAACAGCTCCAGCCCCCAGTCGGCGCTGTCGGCCTCGAGGGCGCGATGCCCGGCGCGGTCCAGCTCGGCCACCACCGCCACGCGCGAGGCGCTCTGATCGTCGATCACCAGGATGGTGAGCGGGGAGGGGCTGCTGGGGAGCATGGGGCGCCGGGTGCTACTGCGGAGGCCTCAAGTATGGCCGCGAAGCTGACGATATGTGATGGGATAAGGCGGCTTGCCGTTCGCCTGTTGGGAAAACCGGGCCATGACAGACACCACCCATCTCGAGGCCAAGGTCTTGCTGCTCGAGCACGACCCGGCGCAATACCAGCTGCTGGCGGATTTCTGCGCCGAGGTGGGCCTGCTGGCCTTGCCGCGCAGCGCGCGCGATGCGCTCAGCACGCTGGCCCAGCACAAGGATCTGGCGGGCGTGCTGCTGGCGGAGGATCTGCCCGGCGTGGAGCCCGATGCCCTGAGCCTGGCGCAGGCCATCCACAAGCTGCGGCCCGAGCTGCCCACCTTTCTGCGCCGCAGCAGCACGCGCGAGCTGCGGCCCGAGGAGCAGGCGGCGCTGCGTCATGCCTGGCAGCTGGGCGGTATCGAGGACCTGCGCGCCGCCGTGCAGCGCGCCATCTTCAGCCTGCGCTACCCCAGGAAGCTGGTGGACGGCATCGTCGAGCTGACCTGCGCCTCGCTGAGCTCGATGTTTCCCTATGCCAAGGTGCAGGCCGAGTCGCCCTATGTGGTGCACGACCGCATCATCTTCGGCGAGGTCTCGACCCTGATCCCGATCGAGAGCACCTGGTGCCGCGGCTACATGATGCTGCAGACCGAGGAGGGCGCGCTGCGCCAGGGCCTGATCCAGGGCTTCAGCTACGAGGGCCTGGGCGGCGATTTCAATTTCCGTGAGCTCAACAACCTGCTGGGCGAAACCACCAACCTGATCTGGGGCGCGTTCAAGAACCGCTACATCCCGCCGCAGGCCTTCACCACCCAGCAGATCCAGGTGCCGCTGGTGATCAACCACGAGCACAAATACATGTCCTTCGGCTCGCAGGACCCGCAGCTGTGCATACGCTACCAGCTCTCCGATCCGCGCCGCCCAGGGTTGCCACCCTTGATGATCGTGCAGCGTTTCATCTTCAATCTCTACTGGTCGCCCGAAGGCTTTGCGGAATTCGCTGCGGCCCCGCCCCCCGCCGCGACCGGCGAGCTCGATCTATTCTGAAGGGAACCCCTGCATGGCTCAGATTCTGGTGGTCGACGATTCCAGCACCATGCGCGGCATCGTGACGACTTTCCTGAGCAACAACGGCTTCGAGGTGGTGGTGGCGGTGGACGGGGTCGACGGCCTGCTGCAGCTGCGCCGGGACCCCGGCATCAAGCTGGTACTCAGCGACATCAACATGCCCAATATGGACGGCCTCACCATGGCCGAGAAGATCCGCGTGGAGCTGGGCAACCGCGCGGTGCACATCGTGATGCTGACCACCGAAGACAATCTGCAGGTGCGCGAGCGCGGCAAGGCGATCGGCGTCTCCGGCTGGATCGTCAAGCCCTTCCGCGGCGAGGCGGTGCTGGGGCCGTTCAGGAAGATGTGCGGGCTGGAGTGACGCTCGTCACCCCAACCGCAGTGCGCTCGCTCAGCCCTTCAGACCGGCCAGATCGCGCAGCACGTTCACCTTGTCGCGCGCTTCCCAGCTGAACTCGGGCTCCTCGCGGCCAAAGTGGCCGTAGGCCGCGGTCTTGCCGTAGATCGGGCGCAGCAGGTCCAGCATCTGGATGATGCCCTTGGGACGCAGGTCGAACACCTCGTTGACGATGGCGGCGATCTTGTCGTCCGAGATCACGCCCGTGCCCTCGGTGTAGACGGTCACGTTCATGGGCTTGGCCACGCCGATCGCGTAGGCCACCTGGATCTGGCACTGGCGCGCCAGGCCGGCGGCCACGATGTTCTTGGCCACATAGCGGGCGGCATAGGCGGCCGAGCGGTCCACCTTGGTCGGATCCTTGCCCGAGAACGCGCCGCCGCCGTGCGGGCAGGCGCCGCCATAGGTGTCGACGATGATCTTGCGGCCGGTGAGGCCGCAGTCGCCCTGCGGCCCGCCGATGACGAAGCGGCCGGTCGGGTTGACCAGGTACTTGGTGTCCTTGAGCCATTCCTTGGGCAGCACCGGCTTGATGATTTCCTCGATCACGGCCTCGTAGAACTCGGGCTTCATCTTGTCGCCCAGGCTCATCTCGGGTGCGTGCTGGCTGGACAGCACCACGGTGTCGATCGAGTGTGGCTTGCCGTCCACATAGCGCATCGTCACCTGGCTCTTCGCATCGGGACGCAGGAAGGGCAGGCGGCCGTCCTTGCGCAGCTGGGCGTGGCGCTCCACCAGACGGTGGGCGTAGTAGATCGGCGCGGGCATCAGCTCGGGCGTCTCGTCGCAGGCATAGCCGAACATCAGGCCCTGGTCGCCGGCGCCGGTGTTGAGGTGGTCGTCGCTGGCGTGGTCCACGCCCTGAGCGATGTCGTTGCTCTGCTTGTCATAGGCCACCAGCACCGCGCAGCCCTTGTAGTCGATGCCGTACTCGGTGTTGTCGTAGCCGATGCGCTTGATGGTGTCGCGCGCCACCTGGATGTAGTCCACATGGGCGTTGGTCGTGATCTCGCCCGCCAGCACCACCAGGCCGGTGTTGGTGAGGGTTTCCGCGGCCACGCGCGAACGCGGGTCCTGGGTGAAGATTGCATCCAGAATCGCGTCCGAGATCTGATCGGCTACCTTGTCGGGGTGGCCCTCGGAAACGGATTCGGAAGTAAACAGAAAGTCGTTCGCCACTTTTACACTCCTTGTTGTCAGTCCATCGGCGTTGCCGTGCTGCGGGAGTCGCGGCGAACGCTTTAGCGGCATTTGTTGAGCATCGCAGCCCGGCAGTGTTTCAATCCGCGGATCAAACCCTGCATCGCCCCGCAAGTTGTTCAGTAACTCGGCGATGCACTCATTATAGAAATATGTGGTTTCTGCGTCTGCTTTCACGCTTCCCCCTGTGGTTTCAGCAAGGAATCGGCGCCCTGCTCGGCCGCCTGACCTGGTGGCTGGCGCCGGTCTATCGCCAGCGTTTCAAGGCCAATGTGGCGCAGGCCGGCCTGGGCATGGCCGAGGCCGCTGCGGCCATCGGCCACATCGGCCGCATGATGGGCGAGCTGCCCTGGATGTGGTTGCGCCCCTTCGGCGAGCCGCTGGGTGCGCGCGTGCAATGGGATGGCGCGGAGCTGATCACGGCGGCGCTGGACCAGGGCCGCGGCCTGATCCTGCTGACGCCGCACCTGGGCTGCTTCGAGGTCACGGCGCAGGCCTATGTGGAACATTTCAGTGCCAAGTACGGGCCGCTGACGGTGCTGTTCCGCCCGGCGCGCAAGGCCTGGATGCGCGAGCTGGTGGATGCCTCGCGCGAGCGGCCGGGCCTGCTGCCGGCACCCGCCAGCCTGGCGGGTGTGCGCCAGATGCTGCGCGCGCTGCGCCAGGGGCAGGCGGTGGGGCTGCTGCCCGACCAGGTGCCGCCTGACGGCCTGGGCGTGTGGGCGCCGTTCTTCGGCAAGCCGGCCTACACCATGACCCTGGCCGGCCGCCTGGCCCAGCAGACCGGCGCCGTGCCGGTGCTGATCTGGGGTGAGCGCCTGCCCTGGGGGCGTGGCTTTGTGGTGCGGGTGCGACCCGGCCCGGTGATCGCGCGCGAAGACACGCCAGAATGCGCGGCCACCGCCGTCAATCAGTCCATGGAATCCATCATCCGCCAGCTGCCCGGGCAATATCTCTGGAGCTACAACCGCTACAAGGCACCGCGCCGCGTGGACGTGGCCGCCCTGGGGGATGGCTCGTGATCGGACGGGCGGGTGCCCATCTGCTGATTGGCCTGGTGTGGTTGCTGCACTGGCTGCCCTTCGGCCTGCTGGCGGCGCTGGGGCGCGGCCTCGGCGGCCTGCTGCATGGGCTGGCGCGCTCGCGGCGGCGCATTGCCCTGCGCAATGTCGAGCTGTGCTTTCCCGCGCTGAGCGAGGCCGAGCGCCGCGCCCTGGTGCGTGAGCATTTCGCGCTGATCGGCCGCAGCATCCTGGAGCGCGGCCTGCTCTGGTTTGCCCCGCCCGAGCGGCTGCTGAGCCTGATGCGCGTGAAGGGCGACATCCAGCTGGCCGAGCGCGGTGAGCGCCCGGTGATGTGGCTGCTGCCGCATTTCGTCGGCCTCGAATGGAGCGCGCCGGCGCTCATGCTCAAGCAGCGCTGCCCGGGCGTGGACGTCTACCAGCGCCAGAGCAATGCGGTGTTCGACGCCCGCATGCTGGCCGGGCGCGCGCGCTTCGGCACCACCGCCTTCGTCGATCGGCACGAGGGCATACGCCCGGTGCTGCGCCTGATCAAGCAGGGCTATGCCTTCCTGAATGCCCCCGACATGGACTTCGGCGCCAAGGACTCGGCCTTCATCCCCTTCTTCGGCGTGCCCGCCTGCACCCTGCTGGCGCCCTCGCGCATTGCTCGCAGCATGGGCATGGCGGTGCAGCCCATCGTGGTGCGCATGCTGCCCGGCAGCGAGGGCTACGAGGTCGAGGCCTGCGAGCCGCTGCCCGGTTATCCGAGCGACGACCCCGAGGCCGACGCCCGTACCCTGCATGCCTGGCTGGAGGCACGCATCCGCGAGCAGCCGGCGCAGTACCTGTGGGTGCACAAGCGCTTCAAGACCCGGCCGGCGGGCGAGCCCTCCCTCTATGCCTGAAGCGCGCGCGGATAATCGCGGCATGAATGTGCATTTCACCAAGATGCAGGGTGCCGGCAACGACTTCGCCGTCATCGATGCCACCCGCGCCCCGCTGGCCCTCAACACCGCCCAGCTGCAACGCCTGGGCGATCGCCGCTTCGGCGTCGGCTGCGACCAGATCCTGGTGATCGAGTCCAGCCCGGCCGCGGGCGTCGACTTCCGCTACCGCATCTTCAACGGCAGCAGCGGCGAAGAGGTGGAGCATTGCGGCAATGGCGCGCGCTGCTTCGTGCGCTATGTGGTCGACAAGGGCCTCACAGCCAAGCGCAGCATCCGCGTGCAGACCGTTAACAAGCTGCTCGAACTGCATCTGCAGGACGACGGCCGCGTCACCGTGGACATGGGCGCGCCCATCTTCACGCTGGCCGACCTGCCCTTCGTGGCCGCGGGTTTGCAGCCGCGCCTGCAGCAGGGCTTCGAGCTCTGGCCGCTGGCGCTGCCCTCCGGCCCCTGCGAGGTGGCGGTGCTGTCGATGGGCAACCCGCATGCGGTGCAGTTCGTGGCCGATGTCGATGCGGCCCCGGTGCTGCGTGTCGGGCCCGAGGTCGAGCATGACGCGCATTTCCCGCGCCGTGTGAATGCCGGTTTCGTGCAGATCATCAGCCGCAGCGAGATCAAGCTGCGCGTCTACGAGCGCAGCGCCGGCGAGACCCTGGCCTGCGGCACCGGCGCCTGCGCCGCGGTGGTGGCGGGCATACGCCTGGGGCTGCTGGACGAGGCCGTCGAGGTGCATGCGCGCGGCGGCGATTTGAAGATTGAATGGGCCGGCCGTTCGGCGGGCCTGGACGCACCGGTGCGCATGACGGGCCCGGCGCAAACCGTGTTTGAAGGAGAGATCGAGCTGTGACGACAAGCGAACAAGGTGTGACTGGCATCACCGAGCAGGACATTGCCAACTACCTGGCCAACAACCCGAGCTTCTTCGAGCGCCACGCCGAGTTGCTGGCCGCGGTGCAGCTGAGCCATCCGCATGGCCAGCGCGCGGTTTCGCTGCAGGAGCGCCAGGCCGAGATGCTGCGCGAGAAGATCAAGGGCCTGGAGCACAAGATCGTCGAGATGATCCGCAACGGCCAAGAGAACGTCGCCATCGCCGACCGCCTGCACCGCTGGACCACCGCGTTGATGCTCACCGCCGAGGCCGGCGCCATCCCCGAGGTGCTGCTGCGCGAGCTGCGCCATCACTTCCTGATCCCGCTCGCCGGCCTGCGCCTGTGGGTGGTGGACGAGGCCCATGCGCAGGCCGACTTCGCCGCTGCCGTAGGCCCCGATGTGAAGAGCTTCGCCGGCAGCCTGACCCAGCCCTATTGCGGCGTGAACTCGGGTTTCGAGGCGGCGCGCTGGCTGGGTGAGGACGCCGCGGTGAGCTCGCTGGCGCTGATCCCGCTCAGCTACGGCAGCCCGGCCAAGGCCTTCGGCATGCTGGTGCTGGCATCGCCCGACCCGACGCGCTACACGGCCGAGATGGGCACCGAATTCCTGGCGCGCATCGGCGAGATCGCCAGCGCCGCGCTGGTGCGCTTGCTGCCCGATGCCGAACGTAACAAGCAGCCTGGCGCCTGAAGCCCAGGCCTATCTGGAGCATCTGCGGGTGCAGCGGCGCCTGGCGCCGCGCACGCTGGCGCTCTACCGCGATGCGCTGGGCCGGCTGGCCGCGCTGGCGCAGCGCGATGGCGTCGAGCTGCTGAAACTCCAGCCCCACCAAGCGCGCCGCTGGCTGGCGCAGTTGCACGGCCAGCAAGACCTGGCCCCGCGCAGCCTGGCCCTGCTGCTCTCGGCCTGGCGCGGTTGGTACCGCTGGCTGGGGCGCGAGCAACTGGTGAGCCTCAACCCGATCGACGGCCTGCGCCCGCCCAAGGCCGCCAAGCCCCTGCCCAAGGCCTTGGCCGTGGATGACGCGGTGCAACTGGCGGACTTTCAGGGTGGGCATGCCGATCGGCGGCTGGAGGCGCGCGATGCCTGCATCGTCGAGCTGCTCTATGGCTGCGGCCTGCGCGTGGCCGAGCTGGTGGGGCTGGACCTGCAAGCCCATCGCGATGCCCAGGCCTGGGTGGACCTGGCCAGCGCCGAGGCCCAGGTGCTGGGCAAGGGCAGCAAGCGCCGTTCGGTGCCGCTGGGTGCGGCGGCCTTGCGGGCCCTGCGCACCTGGCTGGACCTGCGCGGCGAGCTGGCCAGGCCGCAGGAGCAGGCGCTGTTTGTCGGCCAGCGCGGGGCCCGCCTCGGCGCCGCCCAGGTGCGCGTGCTGCTGAAGGCGCGCGCCCTGCAGGTCGGCCTGCCCACCCATGTGCATCCCCATATGCTGCGCCATTCCTTTGCCTCGCACCTGCTGCAGTCCAGCGGCGATCTGCGCGGCGTGCAGGAGCTGCTGGGGCATGCCAACATCAGCACCACCCAGGTGTATACGAAGCTCGACTTCCAGCATTTGGCCAAGGTCTACGACGCGGCCCATCCGCGCGCCAAGAAGCGCTGAGCCCATGCCGATGCTGGTATCGTGCGCGCCCATGCCTTCTCACCACCGTCTCACCCGCTTGTTGCCGCTCTTGCTGGCGGTCTCCTCTGCATATGCGGCGGATGCGCCGGCTTCTTTCGTGACCTCGGCCGAAACCCGCCCCGCCGCCTTTGAAATGAGCTGGACCCCGCTGCGCCTGCCCAATGGCGACCGCAGCGCGCTGTTCGGCGGCAGCTATCTGGTGGCGGTGAACGAGGATTGGGGCTTCGGCCCCAGCGTCTATGGTGCGGCGCGCGGTAATTACGGCGGCGTGTTTGCCGCCGGTTTGACGGCGCAGCGCCGTTGGCGCCTGAGCGGCGACAGCCATCTGGCGCTGGGCCTGTATGCGGGCGCGGGCGGGGGCTTGAGTTCCGAGCAGATCCGCTATGGCGGCGGCCTGATGCTGCGCCCCGAGCTGTCGCTGCGCACCCAGGTGGGCAATTGGTACAGCGGCCTGGCGCTGAGCCATGTGCGCTTTCCCAGCGGCAATGTGAAGAGCAGCTCGATCGCCCTGGTGCTGGGCCGCTCCGACAGCTTTGCCAGCTTTGCCCCCAGCGACGCCGGCCGCCTGGGCCGCTCGTCGGGGCGCAGCGGCATGGGCTTTGACGAGATTGCGCTGAGTGCCGGCGTCTACCTGCCGCGCAAGGGCGCCAAGACGCGCTCGGGCCAGCCGAGCGCCAGGCGCATGTACACCGCTGGCGCCGATCTGAGGCAATACCTGGCCCCTGGATCCTGGTGGGGCCTGGAGGCCTCGGGCGCGGCCAAGGGCGGCGCCGACGGCTATATGGAAATCCTCGGCACCGCCGGGCAGGATTGGGCGCTCGGTACGCCCAATCTGCGTGCCGGCCTGCATGTGGCGGCCGGCCTGGGCGGCGGCGGCAATGTGGCCACCGGCAATGGCTGGCTGCTGCGCGCCGGCCCCAGCCTGCGCTGGCTGGCGCCCTGGGGTGGCAGCGTCAGGCTGGAGGGCGGCTGGCTGCGCAGCGCCTCGGGCGGCTTCAGTGCGCCCTATGGCCGGCTCTCGCTGGCGCTGCCGCTGGAGCGGCGCTCGCGCGCCGATTCCTTCTGGCAGCTGGAGGATGGCGTGGTGCGCACCCAGAGCTTCTATGCCGCCGTGCAGCAGCTGCCCAGCATGAGCTACAAGAACGGCAGCAGCGCCTCGATCGGCCAGATCGGCCTCTTGATGACGCGCGAGCTCAATCCCTGGCTGTATGGCGCCGCCCAGGCCGGCAGCGCGGCCTTCGGCAAGGCGGGCGCCTATTCCTATGGCCTGTTCGGCCTGGGCCTGCAGACGCCGCTGTGGGCGCAACAATGGCGCGCCGGCGCCGAGCTGCTGGTGGGCGCCGCCGGTGGTGGTGGCGTCGCCGTGGGCGGCGGCGCGGTGATGCAGGCCGAAGCCTGGGGCCAGTGGGAAGGCCGGGGCGACTGGGACCGCCTGCGCCTGCGCGCCGGCCTGGGCCAGTGGCGCACCATGAAGGCGGGCACGCAGTCCTCGCCGGTCTTCAGCCTGGCCGTGGGCTATGCCTTCGGTACCATGGCGCCATGAAATCGATACGCATACGTGCCGGCAAGGAGCGCTCGCTGCAGCGCCGCCATCCCTGGGTGTTCCAGGGCTCGGTGGAGCGCGGCCGCGCCGACGCCGGCGAAACCGTGCGCGTCGAATCCGCCGAGGGCCAGTTCCTCTGCTGGGCCGCCTACAGCCCCGACTCGCAGATCCGTCTGCGCGCCTGGAGCTTCGACGAGGCCGAGCGCATCGACGCCGCCTTCTTCCAGCGCCGCATTGCCGCCGCCATCGCGGTGCGGCAGCGCCTGCCCATCGCCTCCGACGCGGTGCGCCTGCTGCACGGCGAGGCCGACGGCCTGCCGGGCCTGGTGGTGGACCGCTATGGCGACACCCTGGTGGCGCAGTTCGGCACCGCCGGCACCGAACGCTGGAAACAGCAGATTGCCGATCAGCTGCTCGCCGCCACCGGCCTCACGCGCTTGTACGAGCGCTCCGACGCCAGCGTGCGCCAGCTCGAGGGCCTGGAGGCCCAGACCGGCTGGCTGCGCGGCGCGGGCGAGACCGAGCTGGTGATCCGCGAACACGCGTGGCAGCTGAGCCTGGACGTGGCCGAGGGCCACAAGACCGGCTACTACCTGGACCAGCGCGACAACCGCAAGCGCTTTGCCGACACGGTGCGCCAGTACGGTTGCCGCGAGGTGCTGAACTGCTTCAGCTATACCGGCGGCTTCTCGGTGGCGGCGCTGGCCGGCGGCGCTTCGAGCGTGATCAGCGTGGACTCATCCGGTCCGGCGCTGGCGCGCGCCAACCAGCATGTGGCGTTGAACGGCTTCGATGCCGCACGCCACCAGGCCCTGGATGCGGATGTGAACCACACGCTGCGCGCCTATCTGGCCGAGGGGCGGCAGTTCGATGCCATCGTGCTGGACCCGCCCAAGTTCGCGCCCACGGCGGCCCATGCCGAGCGCGCCGCGCGCGCCTACAAGGACATCAACCGCCTCGGGCTCAAGCTGCTCAAGCCGGGCGGCATCCTGTTCACCTTCTCCTGCTCGGGCGGCATCCCGCCCGATCTGTTCCACAAGATTGTGGCGGGGGCGGGCCTGGACGCGCAATGCGATGGCTACATCCTCGAGCGCGTGGGCGCGGCGCCCGACCATCCGCAGACCATCTACTTCCCCGAGGGTGAGTACCTCAAGGGCCTGCTGATCCTGAAGCGCTGAGCCGCCTAGCCGCGCGGCAGGGCCAGCTGCGGTGCGAACTTGGCGCGGTGCACGCTGAAGAAGCTTTTCACGTTGCGCACATTGGCGTCCTGGGTGAAGAGGCGCTGCACCAGCGCGTGATAGGCCGCCATATCGGCCACCTGCAGCACCAGCACGAAGTCCGGCCCGGGCGAGACGCGCCAGCATTGCTGCACCTCGGGCGCGGCCACGGCGCGTTGCTCGAAGGCCGCCAGATGCTCGGCGCCCTGGCGATCCAGCGTGATCTCGACGATGGCCGACAGGCCCGCGCCCAGCTTCTCGGGCGAGAGCAGGGCTACGCGCTTTTCGATCACGCCCAATTCCACCAGGCGCTTGACGCGCCGCAGGCAGGTGGCCGGCGAGACATGGGCGCGCTGCGCCAGCTCCTGGTTGGACACCGCCGCATCCTGCTGCAGCAGATCCAGCAAGCGGTAGTCGGTGCTGTCTAGCCCTAGGGTTGTGGCTGATTCCGTCATTTCATCCGCTTTCGTGAAATATTGAGGCGCCGATTTATGAATGTGGATGATTGTTGCAAATGACGACGAATTTTGAAAGCAATCATCTTCGCCATCTGCCTACGATGCGCAGCATTCCCTCCAGCCTCATCCTTCCTTCACGGAGACAACAGCTTATGTGCGGCATCGTCGGCGCGGTCAGTCAGCGCAACATCGTTCCCATCCTGATCGAGGGCCTGAAGCGCCTGGAGTACCGCGGCTACGACTCCTGCGGCGTGGCCGTGCACCAGGGCGGCGAGCTCAAGCGTGCGCGCAGTACCTCGCGCGTGGCCGAGCTGCACAGCCAGACCGCCGAAGACGGCATCGCCTCCGGCACCGGCATCGCCCACACGCGCTGGGCTACCCATGGCGTGCCGGCGGTGCATAACGCCCACCCGCATTTCTCGCATGGCCCGAATGCCGCCGCCGACAGCGTCGGCCGCATTGCCCTGGTGCACAACGGCATCATCGAGAACCACGACGAGCTGCGCCGTGAGCTGAAGGCCAAGGGCTACCAGTTCAGCAGCCAGACCGATACCGAGGTGATCGCCCACCTGGTGGACCATCTCTACCATGGCGACCTGCTGGAGGCCGTGCAGGCCGCCCTGCCGCGCCTGAAGGGCGCCTACGCCATCGCCGTGTTCTGCCGCGACGAGCCGCACCGCGTGATCGCCGCCCGCGAGGGCTCGCCCCTGGTGCTGGGGGTTGGTACCGAGGCAGGGCAGGGCGAGAACTTCGTGGCCTCGGATGCGATGGCGCTGGCCGGCGTGACCGACCAGATCGTCTACCTGGAAGAGGGCGATGTGGTGGACCTGCAGCTGGGCCGTTACTGGCTCAGCCATCGCAACGCGGAGACTGGCCGCTTCGAGTCGGTGACGCGCGAGGTGCGCACCGTGCATGCGCACAGCGGCGCGGCCGAGCTGGGCCCTTACCGCCACTACATGCAGAAAGAAATCTTCGAGCAGCCGGTGGCGATTGCCAACACCCTGGACGCCGTGGCCGGCATCACGCCCGAGCTGTTCGGCGACGGCGCCTACCGCATCTTCAAGGAGATCGACTCGGTGCTGATCCTGGCCTGTGGCACCAGCTACTACTCGGGCTCCACCGCCAAGTACTGGCTGGAGAGCATCGCCAAGATCCCCACCAGCGTCGAGATCGCCAGCGAATACCGCTACCGCGACAGCGTGCCGAATCCGCGCACCCTGGTGGTGACCATCAGCCAGAGCGGCGAGACCGCCGACACCCTGGCCGCCCTCAAGCATGCCCGCGCACTGGGCATGAAGCACACGCTGACGGTCTGCAATGTGGCCACCAGCGCGATGGTGCGCGAATGCGAGCTGGCCTACATCACGCGCGCCGGCGCCGAGATCGGCGTGGCCTCCACCAAGGCATTCACCACCCAGCTGGTGGGCCTGTTCATGCTGACGCTGGCACTGGCGCAGACGCGCGGCCACCTCAGCGACGAGCAGGAAGCCGAGCACCTCAAGGCCCTGCGCCACCTGCCGGTGGCGGTGCAGGCCGTGCTGGCCCTGGAGCCGCAGGTGATCGCCTGGAGCGAGGAGTTCGCGCGCAAGGAAAACGCGCTCTTCCTGGGCCGCGGCCTGCATTACCCGATCGCGCTGGAAGGCGCGCTCAAGCTGAAAGAGATCAGCTACATCCACGCCGAGGCCTACCCGGCCGGCGAACTCAAACATGGTCCGCTCGCGCTGGTCACCGCCGAGATGCCCGTGGTGACGGTGGCGCCCAACGACGCCCTGCTCGAGAAGCTAAAGAGCAATATGCAGGAAGTGCGCGCCCGCGGCGGCCAGCTCTATGTGTTCGCCGACGGCGACACCCAGATCGAGAGCGAGCCCGGCCTGCACGTGATCCGCATGCCCGAGCATTACGGCGCGCTCAGCCCGATCCTGCACGTGATCCCGCTGCAGCTGCTGGCCTACCACACCGCTTGCGCGCGCGGCACGGATGTGGACAAGCCGAGAAATTTGGCGAAAAGTGTGACGGTTGAATAACGGGTTAGGTCGGCGTGACTCTATGTTCCGTGCAATTAAAGTCGAAAACTGGTCATTAAAGTCGAAAACAACCTTAGCGATTTTGGAGGAGGCGAGCCGTGAAGGTTCTCGCCTTTTTCATGGGAGATAAGGGATTGTTTCTGCAGATTGTGCAGCCCTGCCGCGGGGAAAGTCGAAAACACAATGTGCACGATGCAGGGGACAGTGCGGCCGAGTTACGGCTGCCGAGGCGACCGCTTCAGGCTGATCTGAGTCGTTCGCGCCGCTGGCCAGTCTGGCAACACTCGCGAACGCCGGTCATTGAATGCTGGCGTCGCTGAACGACGGCTTCGCCCTCGGCACCTGCCTCTGCGCCACGGAACTTCCGGCGCGAGGATTTGACGAGCTGCGATGTGTATGACGTTGGTTTTTTCGCGATACTCGGTCTCGCCATGTCAACCCATTCGCATGTCGTGCTGCTCATTCACGGCACCTGGGCGAGAGGCTTGCTGCCCTGGGTGCGGCGCCCACAGGCGCAGTGGTGTGCCCGCGGCTCAGCGCTGTCTAATGACCTGGATGGCCTGTTGAAGGGCCACCGGTACGAGATCCAGACCTTCGAGTGGTCTGGCGCCAATTCGGCCGCCAGCCGCCTGCGTGCGGCGGAAGCGCTCGGTGCTCGGTTGGATATCATCCGCGCCGCCAATCCCTCGGCAAAGATCCATCTTGTCGCACACAGCCACGGCGGCAACGTGGCCATGTACGCGCTGCGAAACCGGCGCCAGCAGCAGCAAATGGCCAGCCTCATCTGTTTGTCGACGCCGTTCCTCCACGTGCACCCGCGGCGCATGCGGGAGGATGTGGCCGACAAGGTGAGAACGTCCATCCGCCTCGGCCTGGTCGTGCTGGGGCTGTTTCTCCCAGTGCTGGCGCAGGTCGTGCTGGGCTCGCACGGCGTGAATCCGCTGTACGCGCTGGCATTTGCGCTCATCTCATTGCTGGGATTCGTTCCCGGGCAGCAGATCAACAAGATTCATGACGCGAACCACCGCTTCGGCGAACGGTTGGTACTGCCGCGCTCGCTGCCCTTCCCAGTGCTCATCCTGCGCAACACCGCAGACGAAGCGAGTAGCGCCCTCGGTGCACCGCAATTTGTCTCGGGCATTCTGTCGGCACTCTTACGACAGCTCATTCGCGTGCAGCCACCGTTGAAGAACCCGTCGGCGGCCTCCAGCATCAGCGAGGCGAGGCTCGTCAAGCTCGCTGCGGTTGCGGCCGGACTGGTCGGAGTGTTTGTTCTTGCAATTGCGGCGCACGACGCAGCGCCGGGCATCGTCACCCGTGCAATCGGTTTGGCGGCTTCGGTGCTCGTTTTTGGCCCGCTGCTCTTGCTGTCGATGGTGCCACTTTCCTTTGTGTTGATCCTGGTGCTCTCGCTGATGACTCTTCCATTCGGGCCTGAGTTGATGCGCTCGGCCATCAGCCTGCACATCACTGTCGAAGCCTCACCTCCGGGCATCTGGAGCGTTTATCAGATGGGTGGGGACGGCAGCGCCTACCTCGAAGACCAGGGCACACAGCACGCCACGCATTCAGACCCGGCTGCGCTGGGCGTACTGGCCTCGTGGCTGCGTGAGCACGTGCTGGATGCCGCGGACAAATGACTCGGCCAATGGCCGTCTCGTTGTGCGGATGTATGGACGATGTCGACGTTTTGGTGTCAATGGTTGACTCAATACATCACGTTCGGCCTCGTAACAGGCTTCACCTCGCATCATCCATATTGCGGACGCAAGCCTGGGCATGGACCCCGTATTGCTCACGACGCGCTCCCACCTGAAGTCGCGTCCTCGAACGACCACCCGCACTTGTGCTCCCGCGTTGGCCGTCATCCACCGAATCGATGGCCGTTGCTGGAGCACCAGAGTTCCCGCGGGCAAAAGCACAGGAGTATTTGCTCGAGGGATCGGGAGATCCTTGCCATTCCAGTTGAAGACCTAGCCAGCGGCGCTGCAACCAAACACCTGAACCGCACTCCTGAGGATGAGCTGCTGCTTTCCGCAGATCACCTCGACGCTGGACCCTGGCGCGAGCTTGACGATATCGCCGTCGTTCAGCTGCGCGCCGGCGGGCAGCCGCTACATCTCTCAGGTGAGTGACGGAAGCCCACCAGCATTTCCCGAGGCGGTGTGACACGGCGCTATGTCTACGACGCTGGGCAACGCCTGTGCAAGGCCGTTGATCCTGAGTCAGGCGCCACCATCCAGGACTACGACGCCGCCGGCAATCTCGCTTGGCGCGCGCCCGGTACGGCGCTCACCAGCCCTAGCAGTTGCGACACCGCCAGCGTGCCTGCAGCCGCCAAGATCAGCCACGGCTACAGCGCACTGAACCAGTTGCTGAGCACCAGCTATGGCGATGGCAGCCCCGGCATCACCCGGACCTACTGGCCCGACGGCAAGCTCAAGACCATCAGTACCGGCAGCGGTGACCTTTGGAGCTACAGCTACAACGCCCTGCGCCTGCCCGTGGGCGAAACCCTCAGCTATGCCAGCCAGAGCTATGACTTCAGCTGGGGCTATGACGGCAACGGCAGTCTCAGCAGCCTGAGCTATCCCACGGGCGGACCGGTGGTGACCTACTCGCCCAATGCCCTGGGCGAGCCGCGCAGCGTGGGTGCCTATGCCAGCAGCGTGAAGTTCCACCCCAATGCCGCCGTCTCGGGCTACACGCTGGGCAACAGCATCGTCCACAGCCTGAGCCAGAACGTTCGCGGCCTGCCGGCTGTCAACGAAGACGTCGGCGTGATGAAGGATGCCTACAGCTACGACGCCAACGGCAACGTCACTGCCATTGCCGACCAGCGCGAGGGTATCTTCGGTCGGAGCATGAGCTACGACGGGCTGGACCGCCTGACCGCTGCCAATGCGCCGAGCGTGTGGGGCAACGCCAGCTACAGCTACGACGCTGCCGACAACCTCAGAACTGCCGTGGTGGGCGTGCGCAACAGCACGCTGAACTACGACGCGGCAACCAACCGGCTCAGCAGCGTGGTCACCAACGGCGGCACCACACTGTACGGCTACGACGTGCTGGGCAATATCCGCACCAAGGGCGCCCAGACTTTTACGTTCGACATCGGCAACCGGCTGACGGCATCCAGCTTGGGCGGTGGCTATGTCTACGACGGCCATGGCCGTCGCATCAAGGTCGTCAGCAGCGACGGCAGCACGCGCATCCAGGTCTATAGCCAGGGCGGTCATCGCGCTCGAGCGAACGCTTCTTCGCTTCTACCGCCCGTTCCTGAGCTCAGCCAAGGTGGATGAAACCATCGCCGCGATGGCCGGCCCGTCCGTGGCGCACCTCAAATTCCGCCTGGGCCTACTAACGAGCCGATTCCGAGCGCATCACCCGCTGAAGGCTTGCGCAGCGTGTATCGCCGAGGACCGTACCACCTACGGGTGGGCTTGGTGGCACCTTGATCATCAGTACCCGGGCGTCTGGGTCTGCTTGACGCATGGCGAACGCCTGCTGGAATCCGCGACCAAGACCAACGGAGTCGCGCGATTCCAGTGGCAGCTGCCGGAGCTCGATAGGCCACATGCGTGGCTGCCGTGGGATGCAGCGCCAGATCGCGACGCCGCAGAAGGGTTGTCCCGGCTTGCCAGACTTGTCGTCGAGCTGGTTGATCAGCGCGCAGTGCCACACCTGGACGGCGAGGTGCTGAAGCGGCTCTATCCGATTGTGACACGCGAGTCCGCGCGCGTGAACAAATAACGGGCAGGCAGTTGAAGAGTTATAGCAGCATTCCGCAGTGGAATGGAAACGGACGTCTCGCGGCGAGAATTAACGCGAGATTCGCCACGCCGCGCGCGAGCAGGTTCACCGCCCAATTCGTGCTCCCGGCAACCGAACAGGGGCCTTGAGCGCGGCCCAACTGAGGGGGCCGTGGGAAGCCGCCGTCGGTGGCTCCGACTTTCTCGAGACCGCTGCGTTTGTGCAGATCCGATCACCGTTCCTTTTGAGTTCGGCCTGGTCCTTGCTGTGCTCGTCGCGCTGGCATGTCAGCTTATCGGCCGCCGTTCATGGTTTACCCTGCCTGGCGCCGACGGATAAGCCACTGTCACGCCTCGGCAATCACAGCATCCGGTCTCGTCCAAGAATCCGGGCATTCCCAATGCCCGGAGTGATCGACGATGAATGGCTTGATGATGCAGCAGTCGCTGCTGGTGTCTTCCCTGCTGGTGCACGCCGAGCGCCACCATGGCGCGCAGCAGATCGTCTCGCGCCGGGTCGAGGGTGACATCCATCGCTACAGCTTTCGCGAGCTGGCGGCACGCTCGCGCCGCGTCGCCAACGCCCTGGCCGGCCTGGGCCTGAGCGAGGGCGCGCGCGTCGGCACGCTGGCCTGGAACGGCTACCGCCATCTGGAGCTGTATTACGGCGTGTCGGGCTCGGGCCATGTGCTGCACACGCTCAACCCGCGCCTGCATCCCGACCAGATGGCCTGGATCGCCGATCATGCCGAGGACGAGGCGCTGTTCTTCGACCTCAGCTTCCTGCCCCTCATCGAAGCGATCGCCACCAAGGTCAAGACCATCAGGCATTTCGTCGCGCTGACGGACCGCGCCCACATGCCCGCCGACAGCAAGGTCCCGGGCCTGCTGTGCTACGAGGAGCTGCTGGATGCGGCCAGCGATGTCTATGCCTGGCCGCAGCTGGACGAGCAGCGCGCCTCCAGCCTCTGCTACACCAGCGGCACCACCGGCCACCCCAAGGGTGTGCTCTACAGCCACCGCTCGACGGTGCTGCACAGCTATGCGGTGGCGCTGCCCGATTCGCTCAACTGCTCGGCGCGCGACACCATCCTGCCGGTGGTGCCGATGTTCCATGTCAATGCCTGGGGCCTGCCCTATGCCGCCTGCATGGTGGGCGCCAAGCTGGTGCTGCCGGGGCCAGGTCTTGACGGCAAGAGCCTGCACGAGCTGTTCGAGAGCGAGGGCGTCACCGTCTCGGCCGGCGTGCCCACCGTCTGGCAGGGCCTGCTGGCCCATGTGGAGGCGAACGGCCTAGCGTTCAGCACCATGCGCCGCACCATCATCGGCGGCTCGGCCTGCCCGCCGGCCATGATGCGGACCTTCCAGGACAAGTACGCGGTCGAGGTGCTGCATGCCTGGGGCATGACCGAGATCAGCCCCTTGGGCACGGCCTGTGTGCTCAAGCGCGCGCAGCTGGCGCTGCCCAAGGCGCAGCGCGAAGCCATCCAGGCCAAGCAGGGCAGGGCGGTGTTCGGCGTGGACATGAAGATCGTCGGCGAGGACGGCCGCGAGCTGCCCTGGGACGGCCAGGCCAGCGGCGAGCTGCTGGTGCGTGGCCCCTGGATCGTGGCCGAGTACCTGAAGGGGGAGGGTGGGGATGTGCTGGTGGACGGCTGGTTCCCCACCGGCGATGTCTGCAGCATCGATGCGGACGGCTTCATGCAGATCACCGACCGCGCCAAGGACGTGATCAAGAGCGGTGGCGAATGGATAGGCTCGATCGACCTGGAGAACATCGCGATGGCGCACCCCGCCGTGGCCATGGCCGCCTGCATTGCCGCCAGGCATGCCAAGTGGGACGAGCGGCCGCTGCTGGTCGTGGTGAAGAGGCCCGGTGCCGAGCTGACGCGCGAGCAGCTGCTGCAGTTCTTCGAGGGCAAGATTGCCAAATGGTGGACCCCCGACGATGTGGTGTTCGTCGACGCGATCCCGTTGGGCGCCACCGGCAAGATGCTCAAGCATCGCCTGCGCGAGCAGTACCAGAACCATCTGCTGGCGGCGCAATGAGTGCCGCACTGGCCGGCCTGGGCTCCCGCGGCAGAAGCCTGTTTCCGGGGCTGATGGCCTGCGGCGTGGTGGCCGCCGCCGCCACCTTCCTGTCCGAGCATTACGGCGCGCCGGTGATGCTGTTCGCCCTGCTGCTGGGCATGGCGATGAATTTTCTTTCCGCCGAGGGCGCCTGTGCCGCCGGCATCGGCTTCACCGCGCGCGAACTGCTGCGCGTGGGCGTGGCCCTGCTGGGGCTGCGTATCACGGTGGCGCAGGTGCTGCAGCTGGGCTGGCCGCCGGTGCTGATCGTGGTGGTGTCGGTGGTGGTGACCATCAGCCTGTCGATGCTGGCCGCGCGCCTGCTGGGTTTCCAGGCCATCTTCGGCCTGCTCACCGGCGGGGCCACCGCGATCTGCGGTGCCTCGGCGGCGCTGGCGCTGTCGGCCGCGCTGCCGGCGCATGAGCAGAAGGAGCGCGCCACGCTCTTCACCGTGATCGGTGTCAGCGCGCTTTCCACGCTGGCGATGATTGCCTATCCGATGCTGGTGCGTGCGCTGGGCCTGGACGCCAACGCCGCGGGCGTGTTTCTGGGCGGAACCATCCACGACGTGGCCCAGGTGGTGGGTGCGGGCTACAGCCTGTCGCGCGAGACCGGCGATGTGGCCACCCTGGTGAAGCTGCTGCGCGTGGCCATGCTGCTGCCGGTGATCGTGTTCGCCGCGGCGATCACGCGCGCCCGCGGGGTCGAGCCCGGCAGCCAGCGCCCGCCGCTGCTGCCCTGGTTTGCGGTGGGCTTTGCGCTGCTGGTGCTCGTCAACAGCACCGGCTGGGTGCCCAAGAGCGTGCAGAACCTCGGCAGCGAGCTGTCGCGCTGGTGTCTGGTGGCGGCGATCGCCGGCATCGGCATGAAAACCCAGCTCAAGGATCTGGTGACCGTGGGCATCAAGCCGGTCGCGCTGATGTTGGGCGAGACTGTCTTCCTGGCCCTGCTGGTGCTGGGCCTGATGCGGCTTGCCGCCTGACCGAGAAGAACGAGCGAAGCGAGATCCGAGATGCATCTGCCTCATGACGACGGGCACGGCGGCGACGACTATCTGGTGAGCCGGCCACAGGCCTGGTTTGCCTTCGCGATGACCTTCGCCCTGATGCTGTTCGACTACATCGACCGCCAGGTGATCGTCTCGCTGTTCCCGCATATGAAGGCCGACTGGAACCTGAGCGACAAGCAACTGGGCGGCCTGGTCTCGGTGATCTCCATCGTGGTGGCGGCCGGCGGCCTGCCGGTGGCCCTGCTGGCGGACCGCTTCAGCCGCGTCAAGAGCGTGGTGGTGATGGCCCTGGTGTGGAGCAGCGCCACCATCTCCTGCATGTTCGCTGGCGGCTATGCCCAGCTGTTCGCCGCGCGCGCCATGGTGGGGGCGGGCGAGGCGGGTTATGGCTCGGTGGGCGCGGCACTCATTGCCAGCCTGTTCCCGCGCCGCCTGCGCGGGGCCCTGCTGGGCGGCTTCTTTGCCGCCGCCTCGCTGGGCTCGGTGCTGGGCGTGCTGCTGGGTGGCGTGATCGCGGCGCGCTGGGGCTGGCAGATGGCGTTCGGCGTGGTCGGGGTGCCAGGTCTTGCCCTGGCCCTGCTTTATCTGCTGGTGCGCGACTACAAGACGGTGGACATCCACGGCGCCACCCAGTCCGGCACCCAGCTCTCGCTGCGCAGCCTGCTGCGCCGCACCGCCCACACCCTGGCCCGTACGCGCACCCTGGTGTGGGCCTGCCTGGGCGCGGCCATGCAGCTGATCGTGGTGTCGGCAATCTGGTCCTGGCTGCCCAGCTTCCTGAACCGCTACCACGGCGTTCCCGCCGACCAGGCGGGCAAGCAGGCGGCTCTGGTGGTGCTGGCCGGTGCGCTGGGCAGCTTCGTCTGGGGCACGATAGTCGAGAAGCTGGCCGGTGCTGTGGCACGCCGCCGCCTGTTGGTGGTGGCCGGCCTGTGCCTGCTCACCACGCTGATCTTCGTGCTGGCCTTCGGCGTGCTGCCGCACGGCCCCGGGCAGTTTCGGCTGGTGTTGTTGGGTGGCTTCGCGATGGCCTGCACGGTGGGTCCGATCGCCGCGGTGGTGTTCGACGTGATCCATCCGGCCATGCGCGCCACCGGTGCGGCGGTGCTGTCGCTGACGCAGAACCTGCTGGGCCTGGCCGTGGGCCCCTTCCTGACCGGCTGGTTGTCCGATCTGTGGAACCTGCAGATCGCGCTGACCTTGGTGCCGCTGTTCAGCCTGCTGGCCGCGGCGGCCTTCATCCGTGCCATGCGCACCTACGAATCCGATATGCGCAAGGTCGCGGGCATCCGCGTCAGCGCCGGTTGAACCCCATCTTCGAAAAGGCATGCGTAACATCATGAGCAAGGCAATCCGTTTTCACGCCACCGGCGGCCCCGAGGTCCTGAAGCTGGAAGAGGTCGAGGTCGGCGAGCCCGGCGCCGGCCAGGTGCGCGTGCGCCACACCGGCATCGCGGTCAACTTCATCGACATCTACTTCCGCACCGGCCGCTATCCGGCGCCGCTGCCGAACGGCTTGGGCTCCGACGCGGTAGGTGTGGTGGAGGCGGTGGGTCCCGACATCACTTTTCTGACCCCCGGCGACCGCGTCGGCTACATGCTGGGCCCCTTGGGCGCCTATGCGGAGCGGCGCGTCATGCCCGCCGAGGTGCTGATCAAGATCCCCGATGGCGTGTCGGACGAGACCGCCTCGACCCTGATCATGAAGGGCCTGACGGCGCAGTACCTGTTCCGTCAGGTCTACCCGCTCAAGGCCGGCGACACCATCCTCTATCACGCCGCCGCCGGCGGCGTGGGCCTGATCGCCTGCCAGTGGGCGCGCGCCATCGGCGTCACCATGATCGGCACCGTGGGCTCGGACGAGAAGGCCGCTGCGGCGCTCGAAGCCGGCTGCACGCACGTTATCAACTACAAGACCGAGAACTTCGTCGAGCGGGTGCGCGAGATCACCGGCGGCAAGGGCGTGCCGGTGGTCTACGACTCGGTGGGCAAGGACACCTTGATGGGCTCGCTGGACTGCCTGCAAAAGCGCGGCACCCTGGTAAGCAATGGCACCAGCTCCGGACCGGTGGTGATAGACACCATGCTGCTGGCGGCCAAGGGCTCGCTGTGGGTGACGCGCCCCGCGATGGTGGACTACGCGCTGCCGCGCCCGAATATGCTGAAGATGGCCGACGAGCTCTTCGATCTGGTGCTGGCCGGCAAGATCGTCAGCACGCCCCGGCAGCGCTATGCCCTGGCCGATGCGGCCGAGGCGCATCGCGCGCTCGAGTCGCGCCAGACCATGGGCGCCACGGTGCTGATCCCGTGAGTGAGCGGCAGGCGCTGCGGCTCGATGTGCATATCGAGCTGATCTGCCCCTGGTGCCAGATCGGCCTGCGCCATCTGCAGCGCGCCCGTGCGGCCTTGCTCGCCGAGCAGCCGGCGCTGCGGATCGAGCTGCACTGGCAGCTGCACAAGCTGCTGCCCGGGCTGCCCGAGCAGGGCCTGCCGTTTCGCGCGTTCTACCTGCAGCGCCTGGGCTCGGCCGCCGCGGTGGCTGCGCGCCAGGCCCAGGTGCAGGCCGCGGGCCGGGGCGTGGGCCTGAGCTACGACTTCGAACGCATCCCGCGTATGCCCGACACGGCCCTGGCCCATGGGCTGGTGAGGGATGCCCAGGCCCAGCTCGATCCCCAGGAGCTCGAGAACTTGCTGGTGCGTCTGTTCGAGGCCCATTTCCAGTGCGGCGAGGACCTGGGCGATCCGGCCTTCCTGCTGCAGTTGGCGCAAGACCACGGCATTCGACCCTCGGCCAGCCCGCCGCCAGCCCCCGTTCAGCGTGCCGTACCCGGCGTGCCTTACTTCGTCGTTGCGCAGGCCTACGCGCTCAGCGGTGCGCAGTCGCATGAGCATCTGCTGGCATTGATGCGGCAGGCGCTGCGGCCCGAGCCGGCGTTGAGTTGAGCCTGCCGGCCAGCGTGCATCAACCGTCGCGCCGCGCCGCCAGGCGCGCCTGGCTGGGGCTGCGGCCGAATTGCGCCGTGTACCAGCGCGAGAAACCGCTGGGTGCCGAGAAGCCCAGCAGCGCCGCCACCTCGGTGAGCGGCCGTTCGCTGCCATCGACATGGCGATGTGCCAGCTCGGTGCGCAACTTGTTGACGACCTCCGAGAAGCTGGTGCCCTGGTCGGCCAGGCGGCGCTGCACCGTGCGGCAAACCACGCCCAGCTGGTCTGCCACCTGCTCGATGCTGCAGCGGCCGCTGGGCAGCAGCAGCAGCGCTGTGCTGCGCACATCGTCCAGCAGCGAAGCCGGGCTGTCCTGCTCGTGCAGCGTGCTGTCGAGCAGTTGCTGGGCATAGCGGGCCATCGCCGGATCGGCGCTGGGATTCGGCGTGTCGAGGTCCTGGCGGCCACAGACGATGCCGTTGAAGTCATGACGGAATTCCACGCAGGGGCCGAACACGCGCATATGGGTGGCGATGTCGGTCGGCGCGGCATGGGTGAAGCAGACCCGCCGCGGCCGCCATGCACCGCCCAGGAATTGCCGCATTAGCCGCAGCATCACGCCAATGGCCAGCTCGATGCTCTGGCGCACCGGCCCGCTGCGGCCCACCACCACGTCCTGGCGGATGATCACCACGCCGGCGGCCTCCTCGATCACCAGGGCCAGGCCGCCGTTGAGGGCCATGTGGTAGCGCAGCAGCACGGCCAGGGAGTCGCGCAGGGTCGGCTGGTCGCGTATCAGCATGCCCACCGGGCCGAGGTTGGAGAGCTGGCGCGTCTCGGCCATGCGCAGGCCGAAGGACTCGCAGCCCGACGCGGCGGCCGAGCGCTCCAACAGGTCGGCCACCCGTTCGACGGGTATCTTCAGATCTGGCGTGCGCAGCACCGCCGCGCTCAGGCCCGCATCGGCCAGCTGGCGCATCGCATCCAGCCCGACGCTGCCGGCGACGTCCAGGTAGTTGGTGAGAGCGGCGGCGCGGACGAGTGCGTTCATGCGGAGGCAGGGCGTGGCATGAAATGGTAAGTGGCGGTCTTCTGAAGTCAAGCGGGAGGACTACCAGCCTTCCATACTGATTCGCAACACAATCACCATTGGCCACCGGAGACAGACAGATGAGCCAAGAGTCCATGAGCCCCGCCGTGATCGGCGCCGCCTCCCTGACGCGCAGCATCCAGGTCGAACCGCTAACCTGCACGATCGGCGCGGAGCTCTCCAACGTGCATCTCGGTGCGGCGGCGCGCGACGATAGCCTGATGGCCGAGATCCGCGGCCTGCTGCTCAAGCACCGTGTGCTGTTCTTCCGCGACCAGGACATCACGCGTGCCGAGCATGTGGCGTTCGCACGCCGCTTCGGCGAGCTGGAAGACCATCCGGTGGCCGGCAGCGACCCGGAGCACCCGGGGCTGGTGCGCATCTACAAGTCGCCCGATGCCCCCAACGACCGCTATGAGAACGCCTGGCACACCGATGCCACCTGGCGCGAGAAGCCGCCCTTCGGCTGCGTGCTGCGTTGCATCGAATGCCCGCCGGTGGGTGGCGACACCATGTGGGCGAACATGGTGCTGGCCTACGAGAACCTGCCCGCCGATGTGAAGGCCAAGATTGCCGGCCTGCGCGCCCGCCACAGCATCGAAGCCAGCTTCGGTGCCGCCATGACTATCGAAAAGCGCCTGGCCCTGAAGGCCCAGTTCCCCGATGCCGAGCACCCGGTGGTGCGCACCCATCCAGAGACGGGCGAGAAGGTGCTGTTCGTGAACGCCTTCAGCACCCATTTCAGCAATTACCACACGCCCGAGCATGTGCGCTTCGGTCAGGACGCCAACCCCGGCGCCGGCCAGTTGCTGGCCTATCTGATCAGCCAGGTCTATATCCCCGAGTACCAGGTGCGCTGGCGCTGGAAGCCCAACAGCATGGCCTTCTGGGACAACCGCAGCACCCAGCATTACGCGGTGATGGACTACCCGCCCTGCCATCGCAAGATGGAGCGGGCCGGCATCATGGGCGATCTGCCCTACTGAGGCGGCCCGCGCGCCGGCGCAAAACCTTGCAGCCCCTTGCTGCTGCAACTGCCGTAGCCGTGAGGTCTTGCCGGCGGCAGCGGTGTGCGCGCCCGACGCCCTCTCCGCACTGACCCTAGCCCCCCTGCCAAGAGGGGGGGGGCCGAAGGGGGCGGCCCACAAAATTTTCTTCATGAACCTGGCTTGTTGCGCGTGGCGCGACCGCGGTTCGATTCCAGCCACCTAGAAGCGGAGACACAGTGAAGAAAGCTCAACTGCAACACCCGAGCGCGTGCCTTGCCCGCCGCCACCCCGTCGCTGCCGCGGCGCTGCTGATGGCCATGCTGGCCGGCGGCGCCCAGGCCTTCGAGATCGACGCGGGCAACCCGGATCTTTCGATACGCTTCGACAACACCCTGCGCCTGAACTACGCGCAGCGCGTCGAGGGCCGCGACAGCAAGATCGGCAACTCGGCCGTGGCCGACGAGGGCACCTGGAGTTTCGACAAGGGCGAGGCGGTGGCCAAGCGCATCGACCTGCTCTCCGAGTTCGATCTGGTCTACAAGAAGCGTTTCGGTGCGCGTGTCAGCGCCACCGCCTGGCGCGACTACGCCTACGACAAGTCCAGCCGCAGCAACCCGAATGCGCCGCTGACCAACATCCCCAGCTACGCCGGCAAGACCTATAGCCCCTATGTCCAGCGCTTCTACCGCGGTGGTTCGGGCGAGTTCATGGACGCCTTCGTGTTCGGTGGCGTCGACATCGGCGAGGTGCCGGTGCAGGCCAAGCTGGGCCGCCACACCGTGTACTGGGGCGAGTCGCTGCTGCTGGGCGGCAATCTGCACGGCATCGCCTACGCGCAGAACCCGCTGGACCTGCAGAAGGGCTTTGCCACCCCGGGCGTCGAGGCCAAGGAGCTGTTCCGTCCAATCAACCAGCTGTCGCTGCAGGCGCAGGTGAGCGACACGCTGTCGCTGGCCGGCCAGTACATGCTGCAGTGGGAGTCCTTCCGCTACCCCGAGGGCGGCACCTATCTGGGCCCGGTGGACTTTGCCTTCAACGGCCCGGACCGCCAGTTCATCTCCGCCGCCCTGGGCTTTGCCGCTCATGGCGCGCCGGTGCAACCCAAGCAGCGCGGTGAATGGGGCCTCTCGGCACGCTGGAGCCCGGCCTGGCTGGACGGCACCCTGGGCTTTTACGTGCGCGACTTCGCCGACAAGTTGCCGCAGAGCCTGATCACCCAGGTGGCGCCCAACAACAGCCGCTACAACCTCATCTACGCCGACGGCATCCGCCTCTATGGCGTGAGTCTGGCCAAGAGCATCGGTGGCGTGAGCCTGGGGGCCGAGTTCTCGGCGCGCCACAACACGCCGCTGTCCAGCCAGGTGCTGGGCATCTCGCCGGGCCTGCCCGACGCCGGCCAGACCAAGGGCCCGCGTGGCGATACCCTGCACGCGCTGGTGAACCTGTTGGGCGTGGTCAGCAAGACCCCGGCCTGGGACTCGGCCAGCTGGATGCTGGAGTTCACCGCCTCGAAGTGGACGCGCGTGCGCAGCGGCGAGAACCTCTTCAACGCCGTCGGCTTCGCCCCCTGCAAGGGCAAGGACCTGTGGGACGGCTGCAGCACCAAGGGCTATCTGGGCGTGGGCCTGGGCTTCACGCCGACCTGGTTCCAGGTCTTGCCGGGCGTGGACCTGTCGGCGCCGCTGGCCTTCTCGGTGGGACTGCGCGGCAATGCGGCGACCCTGTTCGGCGGCAACGAGCGCATGGGCAACATCAGCCTGGGCCTGAGCCTGGATGTGCAGCAGCAGTACCGCTTCGACCTCAAGTTCGTTGACTACATCGGTGTCTACAAGGACAACGGCGTGGCCGTCACCGCCCAGAACGGCTTCACCACCTTGCTGCAGGACCGCGGCTTCGTGAGCCTGACCTTCAAGACCACCTTCTGAGGACCGCACGATGATGATGAACCACAAGCAAATCTCCACCGTGCTGCTGCTCGCCATGATGGCCGCCGGCAGCCTGCCCGCCCTGGCCGCCATCAGCGCCGAGGAAGCCAAGCAGCTCGGCGGCACGCTCACCGCCGTGGGCGCCGAGAAGGCCGGCAACAAGGACGGCAGCATCCCCGCCTACACCGGCGGCCTGACCTCGGCGCCGGCCGGCTTCAAGGCCGGTGACGGCATGCGCCCGAACCCCTTTGGCGCCGACAAGCCCAAGTTCTCGGTCGACGCCAAGAACATGGCGCAATATGCGGACAAGCTCACCGAGGGCAGCAAGGCCCTCTTGCAGAAGTACCCGAGCTTCCGCATCGACGTCTACCCGACGCAGCGCAGCGTGGCCTTCCCGAAATGGGTCACCGACAACACTGCCAAGATCGCGCTCAAGGCCAAGACCAGCGCCGATGGCCGCAGCATCTCGGACGCCCACGCCGGTTTTCCCTTCCCCATCCCCAAGACGGGTTATGAGGCGATGTGGAATCACCTCTTGCGCTTCAATGGCCAGGCCTACGAGTCCAAGTACCGCAACCTCAGTGTCGATGCTGGTGGCCGGGCCACGCTGGCGACCGAGGGCCAGAGCGTGCAGGAATATCCCTACTGGGATGCAGCCAAGCAGGGTGCCGATACCTACTGGCGCATCAAGCTGACCTATACCGGACCGTCGCGCCGTGCCGGCGAGGCGCTGCTGATCGTCGATCCGCTGGACGTGGGCCAGAAGGAGCGCCGCGCCTGGAGCTATCTGCCCGGCCAGCGCCGCGTCAAGGTGGCACCCGATCTGGCCTTCGACACGCCCAACCCCGGCACGGCCGGCGCCTCGACCTTTGACGACATCTTCCTCTTCAACGGTTCGATGGACCGCTATGACTTCAAGCTGGTCGGCAAGAAGGAGATGCTGGTGCCCTACAACGCCTATGCGGCGGTCTACCAGGCCAAGCAGGACGAGCTCTTCAAGCCCAAGCACCTGAACCCCGATCTGGTGCGCTGGGAGCTGCACCGCGTGTGGGTGGTGGAGGCCACGCTGCGCGAGGGCAAGCGCCACATCTACAGCAAGCGCAACTTCTACCTGGACGAGGATTCCTGGGCCGCGGTGGCCTCCGACGCCTATGACGCGCGCGGCCAGCTCTACCGCGCCGGCTTCGCCTACATGGCGCCCAGCTACGACCTGCCCGCGCCCTATACAGACATGTTCGGCCATTACGACCTGATCGGCGGCGTCTACGCCATCACCGGCTACATCGCCGAGACCGGCGGCCTGCGTCACAGCAAGCCGCTGCCCGAGCGCGAGTGGACGGCCGACTCGCTGGCCGGCGCCGGCGTGCGCTGAGCGAGCAGCACCATGGCCATGCCCTGCCGCCGCGCGCTGCTGCTGTCCCTGCTGCTGGCCATGGCCGGTGGCAGCGGCCTGGCGGCCCAGCCTTTCAAGGATGTGCTGGACACCCCGGCCCAGCCCAGCGCGCTGGCATCCCGTGCGCCACTGGCGGCACTGGCCAAGGCCGGCGCGCGGCTGGTGGCGGCGGGCCAGCGTGGCCATATCCTCTACTCGGACGACCAGGGCAAGACCTGGCACCAGGCCGCGGTGCCCTTGAGCTCGGACCTGCTGGCGCTGAGCTTCCCGAGCGCGCAGCTCGGCTGGGCGGTGGGCCATGACGGCGTGATCCTCGCCAGCAGTGATGCCGGCAAGAGCTGGCATCGCCAGCTCGATGGCCGCCAGCTCGGCGCGCAGATGGTGGCTTTCTACGAGCAGGCCCTCAACGCCGCGCCGCCGGCCGAGCGCAAGCGTCTGGAGGCCGCGCTCGCGGAAGCCCGACGCTTTGCAGCGCAGGGGGCCGAGAACCCGCTGCTGGATGTCTGGTTTGCCGATGCTAGGCAGGGCTATGCGGTGGGCGCCTTCGGGCTCTTCCTGCAGACCCGCGACGGCGGCCTGCATTGGGAGCCGCTGCTGCACCTGGCCGACAATCCCAAGGCCCTGCATCTCTATGCGGTGCGCGGCCTGGCCGGCAGCGTCTATGCCGTGGGCGAGCAGGGCCTGGCCCTCAGGCTCGATGCCCAGAGCGGCCGCTTCGAGGCCATGAGCCTGCCCTACCAGGGCACGCTGTTCGGCATCACCGGCGATGCAGCCATGCTGCTGGTGCACGGCCTGCGCGGCAACGCGCTGCGCAGCACCGACGCCGGCCGCAGCTGGAGCGCCATACCCACCGGCGTGCAGGCGGGGCTGACGGCGCATGCCCGGCTGGCTGACGGCAGCTGGCTGCTGGCGAGCCAGAGTGGCCAGTTGCTGTTGAGCCGCGATGCCGGCCAGAGCTTCCAGGCCCTCAAGCTTGACCGCACCCTGCCGGCCGCGGCGCTGGCCGAAGGCGCGCCGCGCAGCCTGGTGCTGGTGGGTGCGCGCGGCGCCCAGACCATCTCCTTGCCCTGAGCGGCAAGCAAAGGACGCACATGCACGGCCCGATTGCTCAACAAGACGAAATCCTGCCCGGGTCGCTGGCGCAATTCGACCCGAGCTCCGGCTCGCGCCTGGAGTGCCTGGTGTTCAACCATCGTCTTGGCATGCTGCTGGTCTGCCTGCTGGCGACCCTGCTGCTGGGCTGGAGTGCGGCGACCAAGCTCAGGCTCAACGCCAGCTTCGAAAAAATGATTCCGCGCAGCCACTCCTATATCCAGGCCTACCTGGCCAACAAGGTGGAACTGCGCGGCCTGGGCAATGCGCTGCGCATCGTGGTTGCCAACCCGAAGGGGGACATCTTCGATGCGCAGTACCAGCAGACCCTCAAGCAACTGCACGACGAGCTTTTCCTGCTGCCGGGCGTCGATCGCGCCTGGCTGAAGTCGCTGTGGGCGCCGGGCGTGCGCTGGAACGAGGTGACGGAGGAGGGCTTTCGCGGCGGGCCGGTGATGCCCGACAACTACGACGGCAGCCCCCAGGCCACCGAGCAGCTGCGCGCCAATATCGCGCGCGCCGGCATTGTCGGCAATCTGGTGGGCACCGACTTCAAATCCAGCATGCTGGTCGTGCCCCTGCTGGACCAGGATGCCGCCAGCGGCAAGCCGCTGGACTATCACGCCCTGTCCAAGGCCATCGAGCAGCTGCGCAGCAAAGCGGAATCCGGCGGCGTGGTGCAGGTGCATGTGATCGGCTTCGCCAAGCTGGTGGGCGAGCTGATCGACGGGCTCTACCAGGTCGCGCTGTATTTCGCGCTGGCGGCGGCCGTCGCGGCCGCCATCATCTACGCCTACACGCGCTGCCTGCGCAGCACCGTGCTGGTGATCGCCTGCTCGCTGGTGGCGGTGCTGTGGCAGCTGGGCCTGGTGGCGGCGCTGGGCTTCGAGCTCGATCCCTATTCCATCCTCGTGCCCTTCCTGGTGTTCGCCATCGGCGTCAGCCACGGCGCGCAGAAGATGAACGGCATCATGCAGGACATCGGCCGTGGTGCACACCGCTTGGTGGCCGCGCGCTACACCTTCCGCCGCCTGTTCCTGGCCGGCCTCACCGCGCTGCTGGCCGATGCGGTGGGCTTCGGCGTGCTGATGGTGATCGACATCGAGGTCATCAAGGATCTGGCGCTCACCGCCAGCCTGGGCGTGGCGGTGCTGATCTTCACCAATCTGCTGCTCTTGCCGGTGCTGCTGTCTTATGTGGGCGTGAGCGCGCGCGCGGCGGCCCGCGAGGCGGCAGGGTCCAAGGGCAACTGGAGCCTGCTGGAGCGCTTTGTCGAGCGCCGCTGGGCCAATGCCACCCTGGCCGTGGCGGCGCTGCTGCTGCTGGGTGGCTATGCGGCGAGCCGGCATCTGCAGATCGGCGACCTCGACCCCGGCGCCCCGGAGCTGCGCGCCGACTCGCGCTACAACCGCGACAACGCCTATGTGACCGGCCACTACACGCTCTCGAGCGACACCTTCGCGGTGATGGTGAAGACGCCGCCCGAAGCCTGCCTCAAGTACGAGACCCTGATCGAGGCCGACCGCTTGGCCTGGCAGCTGCAGCAGCTGCCCGGTGTGCAGACCACGGTGGCGTTGACGAACGCGGTGCGCCAGATCACCGCAGGCAGCAACGAGGGTGCGCCCAAGTGGCTGACGCTGACGCGCAACCAGGACGTGCTGAACTACGCCGCCCAGCAGGCCAGCGTCAACAACCCCGACCTCTTCAACACCGCCTGCTCGGTGATGCCGGTGATTGCCTATCTCTCGGACCACCGCGCCGACACGCTGGCACGCGTGTCCGCCGCGGCCGAAGGCTTTGCGCGCGAGCACAGCGGCGCGGAGCGCCAGTTCATGCTGGCCGCCGGCAGCGCCGGCATCGAGGCCGCCACCAACGAGGTGGTGAAGAAGGCCTGGACGCAGATGCTGCTGCTGGTCTACGGCGCGGTGACCGTGCTCAGCTTCATCACCTTCCGCTCGTGGCGCGCGGTGGTGGTGGCGGTGGTGCCGCTGGTCCTCACCTCGGTGCTGTGCGAGGCGCTGATGGTGGGGCTGGGCATCGGTGTGAAGGTGGCCACCCTGCCGGTGATCGCGCTGGGCGTGGGCATCGGCATCGACTACGCGCTCTACCTGCTGTCGGTGCAGCTGGCCCAGCAGCGACTGGGCGTGCCGCTGCGCGAGGCCTACCGACGCTCGCTGCAGTTCACCGGCAAGGTGGTGGTGCTGGTGGGCGTGACCCTGGCCGCCGGTGTCGCGACCTGGGCGCTCAGCCCGATCAAGTTCCAGGCCGATATGGGCATCCTGCTGGCCTTCATGTTCATCTGGAACATGGTGGGGGCGGTGCTGCTGATCCCGGCGCTGTCGCATTGGCTGCTGCCGGGCGCCAAGGCCTTGCGCTGAATGTCGGGCGAGGCCGCGGCACAGGATCTTCCGCTGGTCCATCCGGTCTATCTGCGGCTGTTGGTAGCCGGGGCGCGCGCCGAGGGCATCGGGCTGGCGGCTTGGCTGGCGCCACTGGGCCTGGAGGCCGGTGTGCTGGCGCGTCGCAAGGAGGCGGTGCCGCTGGCCCTCTGGCGGCGTCTGATGTTGGGCTTGCAAAGGCTTGAACCCCGCCCGTGCCTGGCGCTGCGGCTGGGCCGTCGTGTGCCCCTGCTGGCCCATGGGCCGCTTGCCTACCTGATGGCCAGCTCGCGCGACCTGCGCCAGGCACTCGAGTCGCTGGTGCGCTTCGCACCCTTGCGCCTGGCGGTATTGAACCTGCAGTTGCGCGAGCGCGGCCAATGCCTGGAACTGCATGTGCGGCCGCGCGTGGCGCTGGGCGATGTCGAGGGCTTCACGCTCGACTTTCTGCTGGCGATGTTGTGCACGATGCTGGAGCAGCTGTATGCGGGCGCCTGCCAGCCGGCCACGCTGCGGCTGCCCGCAGCGGATTCCGACACGGTGGGCCGCTGGGCCGAACAGGGCGTGGCGGTGGAGCGCGGCAGCGGCAGGCCGCTGCTGGTGCTGCCGATGGCGCTGGCCGACGGCGTGCTCCCGCTCGCCTCGCCGCCGGAGCAGCAGCGTGCCTGGCGGGCCTGTGAAGATGCCGAGCGTGAACTGGGCTGGGCGGCCTCGCTGGCCGCACGCATCGAGCAATTTTTCCGCACCGGCGCGGCGGCGCGCTACCAGCTGGCGCAGGTGGCGCAGGAGCTGGGCGTCTCGCGCCGCACCTTGATGCGCCGGTTGGAGCAGGAGGGCACCAGTTTCAGCGCCCTGGTCGATGCCAGCCGCCGCGAGCGCTTGCTGCGCCGGCTTGGCGAGCGGCAGCTCACGCTCAGCATGATTGCCGATGACCTCGGCTATGCCGACGCGGCGGTGCTCAGCCGCGCGGTGCGGCGCTGGTTCGGCATCAGCCCGCGCAGCGTACAGGCCAGGCTGGACGCGGGCCTGCCCCCGGCGCTGGCGCAAAAAGCAAATTCACTGGCGCCAGATGTCATGCCGGCCTGAGAGGGCCACTCCTAGAATTTTTTCGCGTCACGACACCTTGGCCGGCGAGCTTGGTCGGCGTCTGGATTTGCATCAACAGCGATTGGAGACAGAGATGACGAGATGGACTGCCTGGCTAGGCACTGTGTTGCTGATGCTGCTTGCTGCCTGCGGCGGCGGCAACACCGACGTTCCCGCTGCGGCACCGACGGTCAATCCGAATGCCCTGTTCCAGGTCGGCGCGGCCGCGGTCAGCATCGCGCCGCAAGCCCCGGTCTTCGCCGGCGGCTCTTCCGACAAGAACAAACCCGCGATCCAAACCAGCAACGACCCGCTGGAAGTGCGCGCCTTCGTCGTCGCCAAGGGAGACAAGGCGGTGGCCTTCGCCGTCGTCGACAGCACCGGCTACTTCGCCGAATACCAGGGCACCGAAGCCGGCATGGGCCAGTTCGGCGCGCGCGTCGACGCGGCGCAGAAGCTGGTCGAGCGCGGCTTCAAGGTCGACCGCTCGGCCGTCATGGTGTCGGCCACGCACTCGCATGCCACGCCCACCGTTGTCGGTATCTGGGGCCTGATGGGTCCGGCGAACCGCGCCTACCTCAAGCAGGTGCATGACGCCGTGGTGAAGGCCGTCGACCTGGCCGCGGCCAATCTGAAGACCTCGGAGCTGTGGGTCGCCAATGGCGACATCAGCGCGATGGTGTGGCAGAACGGCCAGGGCACCAACCATCCGGATGGTTTCTCGGTGGACACCAAGATGCCCATCCTATGGGCGCGTGACCCCGCCACCGGCGCCACCAACGCGCTGTACGTGACGGTGCCCACCCATCCCGACCAGTTCCGGCCCTTCAATGGCACGGTGGTGCAGGGCTACTCGGCGGACACGCCGGGCTATGTGCGCGCCAAAATGGACGCCACCATCGGCGGCGTCAGCGTCGTCGGCTCGGGCACCCTGGGTCGCCAGGAGCCTCCGGGCCAGAACCCCGACTACGCCGAGGTCGGCTACCAGGGTGAGTACCTGCTCAACGCCCTGCATCTGGCGATGGCCAAGGCCCAGCCGCTGCAGACCGACACGATCGGCAGCACGGAGACGCTGGTCAACACCATCACCGTCGGCAACAGCGCCGGCAACCAGGGCCTGCTGGCGCTGATGAAGTACAACGCGGCCAACGGCCCGTTTGGCGGCCCCAGCTGCAATGCGGCGCTGGGCGGCAATTGCTCGGTGCCGCGTGCGCTGGCGGCACCCTGGTGCAATGGCAACTGCTCGGTCAGCGGCAGCGGCTCGACCACGCTGGGCACCTACATGACCGCGCTGCGCATCGGCCCCTTGCTCTACATCAGCAATCCCGGCGAGGCCTTCCCGGAGGTCAACGACACGGTGCGCGGCGAGGTGCTGGATGCGCAGTCGGTCAACGCCATCGGCCTGGCCGGTGACTTCCTTGGCTACTACTGGTCGCCCGGCGACTACTCGACCGCCCAGGTCGGTTCGAGCGACTTCCTGAAGTACAACGTCGGCCCCGACCTGGCCCAGCTGACCGCCGATGCCGCGCACGCCAACGCGGCGGCCCTGGGCTTCAAGGTCAAGCCCAGCAAGGCTGCGGTGAAGGCCCAGTTCGACGCCACGGTGCCCGATCTGCCTGGCGTGCAGTTCTATTCGACCAAGCTCGCCACCACGCCGGGCAGCATCAGCTTCTACGCCTCGGCCGGTCAGCCGCAGAACAACTGGGGCAAGCCAGCCCACGCGCTCAGCAAGATCAGCTGGGATTTCGGCGACAGCGTCGCGGGCATCACGTCCGACAGCGCGCAACGCCTGAGCCACGACTTCACGACGCCCGGCTCGTACAAGGTCACCGCCAAGGTCACCGACAACAGCACCGGCAACTCGCGGGCCTGGAGCCAGACCTTGACGATCTACCCGCCGTTCACGCTCAGCGTCACGAGTGCGGTATCTCCGGCCGATGTCAACAAGACCGTGTTGACGCTGAGCGCCCAGGGTGGCCAAGGCACGCTGCTGGCGGTACGCTGGGACTGCCCGGATGGCGTCAAGCAGGAAGGCCTGAGTGCCACCTGCAACAGTTTGGCCGGTGGCCGCATCGTGCGGGTGAGGGCATGGGACGGGGCCGGGAATGCTGCCTCGGCCGAGGCGCTGCTGATGTAGGCCTGGCGTTCCCCTGGGGCGGCGGCGTTACTCAGGCGGCGTCACTCAGGCGGCGTTGAGGGCGTACGCGGCATCGATGCAAAAGCGGTCCCGTCCTCCTGCCTTGGCGGCGTACAACAAGTCGTCCGCCCGTTTGCTGAGGTCGCGCGGCGTCAGCCCGGGCTCGCCGCGATAAAGCACCACGCCGATGCTGGTGCTGATGTGGACGGACCGGTTCTCCAGCACAAAGGGCGTACGCATCGCCTCAACGATATTGCCTGCAATGGTGACGGCATCGGCCGGCGCGGACAGTTGCTCGACGATGACGGCGAACTCGTCGCCGCCGGGGCGGGCCACGATGTCGGCGCCGCGCAGGCTGCGCGACAGCCGGCCGGCGAAGCCGCGCAGCAGCAGGTCGCCGGCCAGGTGGCCCAGGCCGTCGTTGACCTGCTTGAAGCCGTCCAGGTCCAGCAGCAGCAGGGCCATCGTGCCGCCCACGCTTTGGCAGCGCTGCACGGCCTCATGCGCGCGCTGCTCGAAGCCGGCACGGTTCAGGAGCCCGGTGAGGCTGTCGGACTGGCTCAGTTCGATCAGTCGGCGCTCCTCCTGCTTCTGCGCGGTGGTGTCCAGAATCATCGCCACAAAGCCCAGCACCTCGCGGCCGTCGTCGGCGAACTGGGGCAGGTAGCTGGCGCGGTAGCAGCGGTAGCCTTCGCGCGTGGTGATCTCGCTGTCGAAACTCACGGTCTCGCCGGCCAGCGCGCGCCGGATGTGCGGTGCGGCCTCGCCGTACGCGCCCGCGCCAATCACCTCGCGGACGGTAAGGCCCAGCAGCTCGTGGCGCGGCCGGCCAAAGGCGCGCTCGTAGGCCCGGTTGATGAAGCGATAGCGTTCGTCCGCGCCGACATAGGACACGCGCATGGGCAGTTGATCGGTGATGCTGCGCAGGCGCTGCTCGCTCTGACGCAGCGCCTGTTCGGCACGGCGGCGCGGCGTGATATCGCTGGCCAGGGCGTAGAAGCCGTCCACCGTACCGGCGGCGTCGCGCCTGGGTACCAAGGCCACGTGGATCCAGCGCGCCTCGGCCCGACCCTGGATGTGGCGCTCGTAGCTCGCGGCTTCGCCGCGCAGTGCGGCTTCCATGGCCGGCCGCACCTCGGCCCAGGCCGCCTCGCCCAGCACCGAGGCCACGGTCTGCCCAAGCACGGTCTCCGGCGCGATGCCCAGCCAGTCCTGGTAGGTGCGGTTGGCGAAGCGGTAGCGGAATTCGCGGTCGTGATCGGCGATCAGGGCGGGCGCGCTGTCGGTGATGGCGCGCAGGCGCTCCTCGCTGGCCGCCAAGCTGGCCTGGGCCTCGCGGCTCTCGGTCACGTCGCGCAGCAGCAGCTGCGACAACTGGCGGCCGCGCGCATCGCGGTAGCGTGCGGTCTGCACCTCCACCTCGAGGCGCCGGCCATCGCTGCGGCATAGCGTCAGCAGGCGCGGCTGGCCCGCCGGCTGTTGCAGGCATTCGGCAAGCGATGTGCCATTGCCATTGGGCAGTTGCGTGAGCGCCAAGCCAGGCGTGCCTGGCGGTTCTTTTAGCGCCAGCTCCAGCATCAGCCGAGCCATCGGGTTGAGCGCGGTCAGCCGGCCTTCCGGATCGACCACCACAATGCCTTCGCTGGCATGCTGGAACTGCGCCTGCTGCTGGCGCTGGCTGGCCAGCAGCTCGGCCGCCAGGCCGCAGATCAGCACGCCGGTGCAGACCTGGGCGGTGACATAGCTCCACAGGGCCAGCAGCCCGGCGTGGGTGTCGTGTCCGGCAAACGGGCCGATGCCGCTGGCGGTGCCCCAGGCGGCCGTGCCCGACAGCAGCAACACCGCCAACGAGGCCGCCAGCACGCCGGCACGCAGCGCCAGCACGGCCATCAGGAAGAGCGGCAGGGCTAGCAAGGGAAAGGTCAAGGCCGTCGCGGGCGCCGTCCAGGGCGAGAAGGTCAGCAGCCCGCAGGCCAGCACCAGGCCCAGCAAGGCCATGTTGAAGCGGCCGCGCCGGCCGGCAAAGCTGGTGCGCATGCTGGCGCGCGACATGGCGACCAGCGGAATACCGCCCAGCAGGGCCCCGACCGCATCGCCGGTCCACCAGGTGAGCCAGGCGGGCGCCCATTGGCCGGCCGTCAGGAAGCCCGCCAAACGCAGCCAGACACAGCCATTGCTGGCGGTGACCAGCATGCCCAGCGCCACGGCCAGCAGGTAATGTCCCAGGTCGGCGCGGCGCGTGAGTGCCGCGTCAAAGCCCAAGCGGCCGAGCAGTTGGGCGCTTAGCCAAGGGCCCAGCGCATTGCCCGCCGCGATGCCGAGCGCCGCCCAGGCGGGCGTGCCGATCTGGTAATTGATCAGAAAGGCGGCCAGCAGCACGGCCGGCGCCATCGACGTGCCCCAACGCAGATAAGCAGCCAGTGCGATACCGGTGGGCAGCCAGATCAGCGAGACATGCGATCCGATGTAGGGAATCAGCAGGCCCAAGCGCGCTGCCAGGTAGTAGGCGAGCGCGGCCGCGCCCATGCGCAAGGCCTGCTGCATGCCCGACGCGCGCGGCGGGCTGTGTTGGGTGCTCGTATGCACGGCATGCCCCAGCGACGGCGCTTCGTTGGCACCAGTAGCTCCCATGGCTGCGCTTGTCCGGGTTTGTGGCCGGCAAGGGCTGCATCATCACCGTCCGCGCTGTCGAGTCCCTGACAACTCGGCACGCGAGGGCGTCAATTCATCGCAGCAGACCCTGCAGCAAGCTCATGGCCTGCGGCCACGGTCCGTAGCCCGAGGCCGGATTCAGATGGCCGACCTCGCCCAGGTCCACGCACTCTGCGCCCCAGTCGGCGGCCAGCGCCTCGACTCTTGCATAGTCCCCCAGCGGGTCGTTGCGGCTGGCCGCGACGATGCTGCGAAAGGGCAGGGGCTGCCGTGGCACGGGCAGCCAGCCGCCCGCCTGCAGTGCGGCGATGTCGGGGTAGCCGGGGGGCATGGGCCGCTCGAAGTCCGGCGGTGTGGCCAGCAGGGCGCCCTGCACGGCGCGCCGCGTCCGTTGCGCCCAATGCGCCAGCATGATGCAGCCGCCGCTGTGGGCGACCAGCACCAGCGGCCCTTGTGCCGATTGCGCCGCCGCCTCGATGGCTGCGACGCGCCGCGCGCAATCCAGGTCCTCGCGTCCCATGGCGGGCACGCAGACCATGCGCGGCAACTGCGCCGCCAGCAGGGTCTGCCAGTGCTGCGCGAGCTCGTCACGCAGGCCAGGAACGATCAGGACCGTGGCCGCCGTCATGATCAGGCTGCCGCCTTGCGCAGATGGCCTTGCTGGCGGCCGGCCGCGTTCGGCGCATAGCCATTGGCGGCCAGGGTTTCCTCCACGCTGTCGTAGAACACGCCGATCTTGCAGATCTCGCGCGCCTCCTTGGCGCTGGCGATCTCGCGGCCGAACTCGCGCGAGATGCGCACCAGCTGCTCGATCTGCTGCACCGTCGTCATCTTGGCCGTGCGCGTCTGGTTCCAGAGGTTGTCCTCGATGCCGCAGCGCACATGCAGGCCCATGGCGATGCCCATCATGTTGATGGGCAGGGTGTTGAGCATGCTGCTCTCCACCGTCAGCATGGTGCCGTCCGGGACGGCGCGCAGGAAGTTGGCGAGGCTGTAGACCGTCGGCTGGTCCATGCCGCCACCGATGGCCACCCAGTTGCACACCAGCGGGCCCTTGTAGATGCCGCGACGGATCAGGCGCTCGACGGTCTCGTAGCTGTTGACGTTGTAGAACTGGAAGGCGCTCTGGATGCCGGCCTTGGTGAGGCGCTGCACATGCTCCTCGAAGAAGTCGGGCGCGGAGGGCACGATCATGTTCGAGTAGGCGCGGAAGCCCGCGGGCTCGGCCAGCGAGGTGCCGGCGATGTCGCGGGCGTCCATCTGTTCGACCACATTCATCTGCGTGGTGTTGACGGTCACCGTCACCTGGTCCGGCTTCGGATCCAGCTCGGCCAGCATGTGGCGGGTGTCGTCGGACAGCCATTTGGCGGCCGCACCTTCGGATTCCGGGGCGAAGGAGATCGAGCCGCCGACCTGGATGATCATCTCGGGCACGGCCTTGCGCACGCCGGCGATCAGTTCGTTGAACATCGACAGGCGCTTGCTGCCGCGGCCGTCGAGCTCGCGCACATGCAGGTGCAGCACGGTGGCGCCGGCGTTGTAGCAGTCGACCGCCTTCTGGACCTGCGCCTCCATGGTCACCGGGATGTCTTCCGGGAAGTCCGAGGGAATCCACTCGGGGCCATAGGGGGCGGCGGTGATGACGAGCTTGGGCTGGTTCTCGGGGAAGAGGGAACCGTCGAGGAAGTTCATGTGGGGGGCTCCAGGTTGCGGGCGATCGGGAGGTGCGGATGGCACCTTGCTGGTCGCAGCGTAAGGAGAGAGAGGGCGGATGGCCCCCCCATCGCAGAGGGGGGCGCTATTCCAGCGGCGGCAGCAGGCCGAGGATGCGGGCGCGCCCCACCACCTGCTTGCGCGTGCCGGCGTCGAGCTTGGCGAAGAGATTCTTCACATGCCATTTGATGGTCTCTTCACCCACCTGCATGGCCAGCGCGATCTCCTTGTTGGATAGATTGCGCGCCAGCAGGTCCAGCACCTCGCGCTCCTTGGGCGTTAGCGCCATGCTGGGCGCCACGCGGGGCCGCGCGGCTTCGGTGGCTGCCGGCACGCGCATGGCGCCGGCCAGCACACCGCGCGGCGCGCTGGCCGCAAGGTTTTCATCGCCGGCTTGCAACTGGCGTACCCAGTCGCCCAGCTCGGGGTGGGCGTCGATGAACACACGCGCCAGGCCATGGCTGGCCGCCAGGTCCATGGCCTCGCGCATCAGGGCGGCGGCGCCGCGTTCGCCACAACGGTCCAGTGCATAGGCGCGCAGGGCCTGGGCCTCGATGCGAAAACGCCCCAGCTTGAGTGCCTGGGCGCCGCTCACGGCGGCGTCGAGCAGGCCGGCGGCCTTGCGCCAGTCCTTGGCCGCGATGGCGGCATGGCCGCGCGCCAACGCCGCCAGCATGGCCACATTGCCCTGCCACAGCGGGCCGCTCGGGTGGTCGGGCGCGGCCAGCAACTCGTCCAGCTGAACCAGCAGGGCGCGGCAGGTCTCGCTGCGAAAGCGCCCGGCGTGCAGGCGCATCTGCTCGGTGAGGCTGGCGACGCGCAGGCGCGGCAGCCGGCGCGCTTGGCCCACCGCGTCCAGCGCGGCGAGCAGCTCCAGCGCTCGATGCTCGGCACCGGCGGCGTTGGCGATGCGCGCCATGCTGCGGTAGCCCAACAGCACGGTCTCGGGCAGGCCGCTGCGTTCCAGGATGTCGAGCCGGTTGGCCAGCAGGGCGGTGGCTTCGGCAGGTTGGTTCTTTTCCCACAGCGCGGCGGCCAGCAGGGCCGCCAGCATGCAGGCAAAGGTGCTGCGCCGGCCCAGCTCGGTTTCGGCATGGCGCAAGGCCATGCGCAGCTGGGCCTCGGCCTGGTGTACCTGGCCTTCCCACAAGCAGCTCATGCTGCGTATCAGATCGGCCCAGTGGGCCAGATAGCGGCTGCCACCGCCCTCCAGGGCGTTGGCCTCCTGCAGGCGTAGGCGCGCCAGCGCGGGCTCGCCCGCCAGCAGGCTGCGGAAGGCGCTGCGATTGGCGTGGATCTGCAGCAGCAAGGGGTCGGTGAGCGGCGGCTGCTGCGCCCAGGGATCGTGCAGGGCCGCGAAACGGTCGGGATCGTCGGCATAGACGGCCGCGCCGCTGAGTATCAGCGCGCATTCGCAGCGCAGGGCCTCATCCACCCGCGGCTGGGCCAGGATGTGCGCCACCACCTGGCCGGCTGCCTCGTGGTGCTCGCTCAGCGCCAGCGACCAGGCGGCGGCCAGTTGCAGGCGCGGGCGCTGCTGCAGCTCCTCGGGCGACAGGCGCGCCAGCCATTCCAGCACCGTGGCATGGTGGCCATGGCGGGTCATGGCCTCGTAGACACTGCGCTCGGCCAGGTCCAGGGCCAGGCCGCGCTGGCCGGCGGCCCAGGCGTGGCGGGCCGCGGCTTCCAGCATGCCGCGCGATTCCAGCCATGCGGCGGCGCGCTGCTGCAAGGCAGCCTGCTCGGCCGCGGGGCGGGCCTGCACGCGTTCGCGCAGGCGTTCGCGCGCCAGCGCATGCAGGCGCAGCCAGTCGCTGTCTTCGGCACAGCTGAGCAGGGGGGTGTCGCGCACCAGCCGGGCCAGGCAATCGGCGGCGTCGGCGCGGCCGCTCAGCGCGGCGCAGAGCGCAGGGTGCAGGTGGTCCACCAGCGACACATCCTCCAGAAAGCGCACATCGGCTTCGGAGAGATTGGCCAACAGCAACTCCAGCAGCTGCTGCCGCAGGCTGCCGCTGCCCTGCAGCGAACTCAGTGCAGCGCGCGCGTCGGCGCCCTTGGCCAGGGCGGTGAGCAGCAGTTGCAGGCCCAGTGGCCAGCCCTCGCAGAGTTCGTGCAGCCGGGCCGCCATGTCCAGGTCCAGCCGCTCGCCCAGGCGCTGGCGCGCCAGATCCAGCGCCTCCGCCAGGCTGAAGCGCAGCTCGGCAGGCTCAAGCCGTAGCGCCTGGCCATAGGTCAGCAAGTCGTCTATGCCCAGATCGCAATCGGCGCGCGCCGCCACGATGACGCGCAGATTGGGGGGCTGGTTGCGCAGCAGATAGGCCAGCAGGGCGCGGCTGGCGGGTGGCAGGCGGTCGGCCTCGTCGATGACCAGGGTCAGGTCCAGCGCGGCCTGGGCCAGCTCGGCCAGCCAGCGCGTCACGCCTTCCAGCGGCTCCTGTTGTACCCCCGCATCCAGCAGATGCTGGCCGAATGCGGGGCGGCTGGCGCCCAGGCGCACCGCCAGGGTCAGGCCTTGCAGCAGGCGCGCTTCATCGTCCTGCGGCTGGCTGGAGAACCAGGCCACCACGCCACCATGGCCTATCAGCTCAAGCCGCCATTGCGCCAGCAGGCTGGTCTTGCCATAGCCGGCCGGTGCCTGCACCAGCAGGCTGGCGGCGTCGCGCAGGCGCGGCCCGGCCAACTGGAGCGCCTCACGCGCCAGCAGCTGGCGCGGCACGCGCGGCGGCGTCACTTTCAGCAGCAGGTCGGGGGCGGGCGGCAGCAAGGCGGGGTTGGAGCGGCGTGCAGGTGCCTGATCCTAACCGCGGGGCTGGCGCCAGCGTGCTCGGTACTTTGGCCCCCCCGACGAGAGTGGGGAGGCCAGCTTGTGCGCTGCCTAGCATGGCGGTCAAACCTCAAGAGGGAGACGCGCATGTACCAGCACCTACTCGTTCCGGTCGATGCGACCGAGCTTGCCATCGACCTGGTGGGTCAGGCGGTGGCGCTGGCGCGCAGCCTGGGCGCGCGCGTGAGCTTCTTCCATGCCTTGCCGAACCATGCGGCGCATCTGGCCAGCGATCTCGAGATCCTGCGGGCCGCCGCGCCCGAGGCCCATGCCCTGGCCGTGGGCGGCTATGCGCGCGAACTGCTGGCCAAGTCCAGCGCCGCCGCGCGTGCGCTGGGCGTGCCCTGCAGCAGCCACCACGCGGTGGGCGATCAAGTTGCCGCTGCCATCGTGAAGGCGGCACACGAACTCGGCTGCGACCTGATCGTGATGGCCTCGCATGGCCGGCACGGCAGGCTGGGCATGGCGCTAGGCTCACAAACGCTGGCGGTGCTGCGCGACGCCGGCCTGCCGGTGCTGGTGGCGTCCACCGGCGAGTTGCCGGCACCATCGCGGGCCCTGGCCGTGATCCGCGACGAGCACCGGGCCCTGGCCGCCGTGCTGCACGCCTGGCTGGATCGCTTGCAGTCGGAGCGCCTGCCAAGCGCCGCGGCGATGCGGGCCGCGCTGGCCTTCCTGACGGAGTTTTCCTTCCAGCAACACCATCCCAAGGAGTCCGAGCATCTGTTTCCGCTGATACGCCAGCGCACCATGACGCTGAACGCCGAGCTCGACGAACTGGACCATCAACACGAGCGCGACCGCGAGCTGCTGCAGCAGCTGGCCGACGACGTGGCGCGGCTGGAGCTCCCCGCCGCAGCCGGCCGCAGCGACTGGCAGGCCTTGCAGCAGCACTTGCAAGCCTATGCCGAGTTCGTCTGGGAGCATCTGGGCCGCGAGGAGGGCGTGGTGCTGCCGGCCGCGCAACGCTACCTGCTCGATGCCGACTGGCTGGCACTGGATCAGGTGTTTGCGGGCGAGCGCGCGCGCGCTGCCTACGACACCGGCGTGGCGGCGCAGCGCGCGCTGGACCAACTGGCGACCTGAGCACTCCTGCCTTACAAAGCGCGATGCCGTTGCCCAACCATCGGTCGAGCCACCGGAGGCGAGATCAGATCAGAGGGCAGTGCGTGTCAAACACCTAGCGCACTCTGTCGCCCCGTCAGAGCGGCACTCGGCTTCGGAGGTGCAAGGGTTATTCCTGGGATGCCCGGCCGGACGGGGACGACATTCAAAACCTCGCCGACGCCTCCAGAAACGCATAAAGCCAGCCAAGCTGGCAGCTTTGTGAGTCAAGGCGCACTGGGAGGGGCCCGAATGACTGACCGGTAGGTGGTCCGCAGCGTGAGTTGGATCGCGAAGGGGCGAGATGCGTCTATCCGCTGATCTCGGACCGACCGCTAAATGGACGATTTGTTGTTTACGACTTTGGGTTGGCGGTGAAGCTGATCGCTTCCCGGCAAAGCCGCACCGATGCTAGGCCTGTGTTTACGACTTTAATTGCCAGGAACAGCAGCGGCGGCGCCGTTGGCGCCCCAGATTGCGTGGCTTGGACGTCACTCATTTGCCGCAGGCAAGTGGGTGACGGCACAACCGTGCGCCGACGTAGGCCGCTCTCATCCGCCGCTGGCGCGCGAGGTGTTTCGGTTTAGGGGCGTGCTCACATCGCGGGAGCGACGTGAGCACGCGACGTGCCGAGTGGGCACCACAAGCTGCGCGATTCTGCTAAACGCGTCACTGTAGAGCGGCGCCCTCTGGGGATTGAGCCTGACGGCGTGCTACGCCACGGTGCACTTGCCGTTAGCCTGTGCCGATTGGCTTTTGCTGCTAATCGCACGTAGGCGCGCATTCGCGTGAAATTCGCCCCCGCTCGGCTGGATGCTCCAACGAGAATCCGTGGTGAGAAGGGAGTCCGACACCATGCTGAACCGCGGCGGTGATCTTGCAGTTGCAGCAAATCGTCTCGCGCGGCCGCCGGCTGGTATGGCCTGGGCGGTACGTAGAGATTCGCAGCGACCTGTGTACATCGGCCAGCTCGATCGAGCCCAGAAGGGTCTTGCTTGCGACTGCGTATGCCCGGCCTGCAACGCCCCGCTTCAGGCCGTTGCGGTCGGATTGCCTGCAACCAACAATCGCATCCCATTCTTCCGGCATCACCAAGCGCAGCAAGGGCCCGGGTGCAAGCATCGCGTTGCAGAACTGGCGGCCCTTCGGCTATTCGCTGATCGGGGGATCATCGAGATTCCGGCCCCGCGATCGACGGCCGCAGTGCAGGGTTTTAGTGGACGCGTATATGAAAAGGAATGCGTCGGGGAGGCTATCAGTGAAGCGGTCATCGGTCGTCGCGCGGTGAGTGATGTCGAGGTTGAGCTAACGCTGAAGAGCGGCCGTAAGGTCATCCTGACGCTCAGAGGTGAGCAACACCTTGGTGAGCTCGGGTCCGTCCATGCGGTGATCCAGATACGCGTATTCGACTCTGATGTCGCATGGATGTCGCCAGAGGAGATTCTCGAACATGCGCGGCTTACGCCCAAGTTCCTGCAACTGATCGCCCACGCTGATCTTTCGAGGCTGGAAGAGCAGGCCGCGACAGAGGCGCGCAAGCAGGCATTGGAGAGCCTTGACATCGCCCCGGACGACCTGTATTTGCCTGTCGGCGCGACGCCAAAGCAGGCCTCGGAGTCGCTCATTCATTGGGCGGTGAAGGACTCGCTTGCGACACTCGGGTTTCTACGCGCCCCGGTATTTCGGCATGTATCCAGTGCAAGAAGCACCGATGGCCGCTTTCACAGTTCGGAAGTGGGTTCTCCGCCTCGGACAATTGAACTCAGCGATATCAGATGGGAAGTGCTCGTCGATGGGTATCGGCCGGACATCGTCTGCAAGGCGCTAGATAGGACCGGAGCGCTTGGGCGATTCCGGCTCGTGGTTGAGGTAGCCAAAACGAGCAAGGTTTCTGCCACCAAGCTCGAGCAGATTCGTCGATCGGGTGCGGCTTGCATTGAAATAGACGTGTCTCGCTTTGGCATATCTGGCCGGCTGCATCGCTCGGAGCTTCGTTCCCTTGTGGCGAACGACACGGAGTCGAAGACCTGGCTCTGCCATCCGGTTCTCGATCTGCTTGTTCAGCAGGCTCTGGCCAAGGCTCGACTCGCAAAGGATGAATACGAGCGCACCTTGAGGGTTGCGGAGGAACGTGAGCGGGCGGAAGAGGCGCGCCGTGTGCAGGAGCAAGAGCAAGCGGAGGTGGACAAGCGCGAGCGGAAGCAGTGGGCGCAAGGGCTTGACAGAGCCGCGGCGCTTCGGGAGCTTCGATTGCTTCTCGCGGGTCGGTGGTTTGGTGAGCCCGACGTCACCACCAACGGCATGTGCTGGGCGTCTGGCGAGTTTGTCGGAAGCATCCGGCACGTCTTGTCGCCCGGCGAGCTTCCCGAACGCATGTTGGGCAACAAGGGGCTCTTTTGGCGGATTCACAAGGTTCTCGAGGTTGCTTCGGGCTCAAGCCCGCATCTCGATTTCGCATCGGTGATTGGGCGCACCGACGATTTGTGGCACGGCACGGAGAAATGGTGGACCGGCCTCTTGCATCTGCTCGTCGACGATCTGCGAATCAACATTGATCCGGCCGAGCACGGGGCTTTTCTGTCTCAGCGAGACAAGGTGATCAAGAGCCTGGAGGCGGGCGAGTTGACCTATGCCCGGGGATCCGATCATGATCGTGCCATTGAGGGTGTTTTCCCGGAGTTGGATGCCCTACTCGCGCGGCCGTTGGGCACCGCGGATTTTGCATTGGCGCTCCAACAGCAGCGGGAAGCCGAGCGGACGGTGATTCTTGAGGAGGAGCGGGCCAGGGCCGAGGCAAATCGTGCTGAACTGGAGGAAGCCCGCCGGTTGGAGAGCACTCGTCACGCCGTCGCGCAGGTGGGCTATTCCATGGCGTGGATACTCAATCGAAGCGCGCCTTCGAGTCAGGATCAAGCCTTGCAGAATCTCCGGCTCACGGGCAACAAATACGTGCCAGAAGCGGATGCCGCGCTGATCCGAAGCGCCTGGCAATTCAAACACGACGGCCAGAGCCTAGAGGCCTGGATGCATGCCCAGGCGTTTGAAAATGCGGAACGCGTTGAGCAGATAACCCTTCTGCTCAGGAACTCGTTTCTCATTCAGTTCAAAACGGCGAAGTAGTGGTCATTCAGACCGATAGCGACATGGGCTGACTGCCATCTCGCTAAACCTCTCACACTGCACAACGCATGCGCGAATGCGTGCCTAAACGCGCACAAGATCCGTGTGTGCAAAGCCCTTGGTGTAGTCGAGCACGGAGACGATTTCCGGCACCACGCGGAAGATCGCCACCTCCTCCGGCCTGGGCAGCGTCATCTGCGCGGTCGCGGGCGGTGCGTCGGCGTACTTCAGCGGCAGCATCGCGATGACCTTCTCTGCCTCGGCGCGGTCGTTCACGCGCTGGGCTCGCGCCGCCATCGACAGGCCGGTGATCGACATGATGTCGGGCGTGTCATGGTCAACCGTGAGCGACACGCGATCATCGTGCGCGAGGTTCCTGGCCTTCTGGCTTTCGAGGCCGCAGAGAAACCACAGCGTGAGGCCCTCGTTCACATAGCCCACCGTGGTTGCCTGGGGCCAGCCGTCCGGCCGCAGCGTCGCAATCGTCATGATTCTGTGGCCATCAAGCAGGGCCAGGATCTTCTGCTTCATCAGATCGTCCATGGGGATCTCCATAGCTGCCGTTCGGCGGGATGCCAGGGCCAGCCTGCCATGGCGGGGCCCGGGCCGCGTTGACCGCAGTCAACGCAAATTCCCCCGCGGAGACGCCGCGACTGAGGCCGGGAGACAATCCGCAACTCATCCACCACGGGGCGTTGGCATGGAAGCAAAGAACCATTGGGACAGGGTCTACGCGAGCAAGCCGGCCGAAACGGTCAGCTGGTTCCAGCCGCATGCCCAGCAGTCGCTGGCGCTGATACAGCGGATCGCCGGCCCGGGCCCAAGCCGCGTGATCGATGTGGGCGGCGGCGCCTCGACGCTGGTCGACGACCTGATGGCGCAGCCGCGGTTCGAGGTCTCGGTGCTCGACATCTCCGCGGCCGCACTCGCCGTGGCGCAGCAGCGGCTGCAGGCGCGGGCCGATGCCGTGCATTGGATCGTCGGCGACATCACCCAGGTCGACCTGCCCGAGAACGCCTACGACATCTGGCACGACCGCGCGGTGTTCCACTTCCTGACCGAACCGGCGCAGCGCGCGGCCTATGTGGAACGGGTGCGGCGCGCGGTGCGGCCGGGCGGGCATGTCATCGTGGCCGCCTTCGGACCCGAGGGCCCCACGCAATGCAGCGGGCTGCCGGTGGTGCGCTACGCGCCGGGCGAACTCCACGCCCAGTTCGGCGGTTCATTCGAGTTGCTGGAGCACCTCAGCGAAGCGCATCTGACGCCGGCCGGGGCGATCCAGCAATTCGTCTATTGCCATTGCCGGATGCACTGAGCCGCCCGCGTCTGCCGGGCATCCTTGAGTACGCGCCGCAGCGGTTGGTGGCGCCGGCGCTCAGGCGGCCAACTTGGCGTGCACCGCCGGGAAGTCGATGTCGGTGGCGGCCACGTTGTTGACGTAGTTGGTCAGCACGTTGAGGGCCACGTTCAGCACGATCTCGACCACGCTGGCTTCATCGAAGTCGGCCGCGCGCAGGGCGGCCAGGTCAGCGTCGGAGACGCGCCCACGGGTCTCTGCCACGCGGCGAGCAAATTGAAGCGCCGCCGCGCTGCGCGCGTCATCCGAGCGGCCCGCACGTGCGGCGTCGATTTCGGCGGCACCGATCTTGGCGACGTTGGCGGCCAGGTAGCTGTGTGCCGACAGACAGTAGTCGCAGCCGTTGTATTCGGCGATGGCCAGAGCGATGCGCTCACGCAGCTGCGCGCTCAGCTTGCCCTTGGCCAGGGCGCCGTTCAGCGACAGATAGCCTTCCAGCGCGGCGGGGCTGTGGCCAACCAGCTTCATCAGATTGGGCACCACGCCCAGTTGCTGCTTGACGGCTGCCAGCAGGGGCTTGGAGGCTTCGAGCGAGGTTTCGACGCTGGGGATGCTGATGCGCGACATGTTCAATCTCCGGTGGGTAGCAGGGGCAAGTTGATTGGGGTTTGGTCTCATCCGCCCTGTGTTGAGCGAATGGCTGAACTGTCCTTGAATCGCCCGCTGCTTAGAATCACCTGCAAATCCAAGACACCGTTACGTGGAGTGAAACAGTGGACCGACTGCACCTGATCAATGTGTTCACGGCGGTGGTGGACGCGAACGGTTTTGCCGGCGCCGCGCGCAAGCTCAACATCTCGCCGCCCGCGGTCACGCGGGCCATCAGCGAGCTGGAAGCCCATTTGGGCGTGCGCCTGCTGACGCGCACTACGCGGGTGGTGCGGGTCACGGACGCGGGGGCTCGCTATGTGGAGGATTGCCGGCGCATCCTGGCCGAACTGGCCGAGGCCGACGAATCGGTGAGCGGCCTGCACGGCGCACCACGAGGGCGGCTGACGCTCACGGCGCCGGTGCTCTTCGGCGCGCTCTACGTCACCCCCATCGTGACGGAGTATCTGCAGCGCTATCCCGAGGTGACGGCCTCTTGCTGGTTTCTCGATCGCGTCGTGAACATGATGGACGAGGGCGTGGACATCGCCGTGCGCATCGGCGAATTGCCCGACTCTTCGATGCAGGCGATCCGTGTCGGCAAGGTGCGGCGCGTGATCTGCGCGGCGCCCAGCTATCTGGAGCGGCATGGCGAGCCGCAAAGCCCGGACGAGCTGGCGGCCCACACCATTGTTTCCGCCAGCGGCGTCACCCCCGCGCCCGAATGGCGCCTGGTGGAGAACGGCGCAGCCAGGATCGTCAAGCTGCAGCCGCGCATGATCACCACCAGCAATGACTCAGCGGTGGCAGCCGCCGTGGCTGGCTTTGGCTTGTCGCGCCTGATGTCCTACCAGGTCGCGGAGCATGTGCGCGAAGGGCGCCTCAAGATATTGCTGAGCGAGTTCGAGACGGCGCCCCTGCCGGTGCAGCTGGTGCACCGCGAGGGGCGTCATGCCTCGCAGAAGGCGCGCGCATTTCTGGATCTGGCGATCGAACGGTTGCGCGCCAGCCCGGCGCTCAACTGAAGCGCGTTGCCGAGCGCGGCGCGCGGCGGCTGGTTTCCAATGCACCGGCACCCAGCCGGACTACCCTGACAACTCAAGGAGCGATGCATGCGTGAACACCGGGTCGAGGTTGCCATCATTGGCAGTGGCACAGCGGGCATGTCCGCCTATCGCGCCGCCCTGGCGCACACCAGCAGCGTGCTGGCCATCGAGGGCGGCCCTTATGGCACCACCTGCGCCCGCGTTGGCTGCATGCCCAGCAAGCTGCTGATTGCCGCAGCCGAGGCGGCGCATGCGGTGGCCGAGGCGGGCCGCTTCGGGGTGTGCGTCGATGCCCCGGCGCGCATTGACGGCGCTGCCGTGATGACCCGGGTGCGCAGCGAGCGGGATCGTTTCGTCGGCTTCGTGACCGAGGCGGTGGAGGGCTGGGCGCCCGAGCACCGCCTGCGAGGCTGGGCGCGCTTCATCGCGCCGCTGACCCTGGAAGTCAGCGGCGCGGACGCGCAAGCGCATCGCGTGCACGCCGAGCGCATCGTCATCGCCACGGGCTCGGAGCCGCATATCGAGCCGGCCTGGGCTGCGGCCCTGGGCGAGCGCCTGATACGCAACGACGAGCTGTTCGACTGGCACGACCTGCCGCGCGCCGTGCTCGTGCTCGGCACCGGCGTGATCGCGCTCGAGCTGGCGCAGGCCCTGCATCGCCTTGGCGTGCGCGTGCGGGTGCTGGGCCGCAGCCAGCGCGTCGGCCCACTCACCGACCCGGCATTGCAGGCCTTGGCACGCGAGTTGTTCGGCGCCGAACTGGCGCTGTCGCTGAACCAGCCCACGCCCAGGCTGCGGCGTGCGGGCGAGGAGGTGCTGCTGGAACTGGACGTCCGCACCGAGCGCTTCGACTATGTGCTGGCGGCGGTCGGGCGCCGCCCCCGCCTGAGCGGGCTGGGGCTGGAGCACAGCGGCCTGATGCTGGGCCCCGATGGCCTGCCAGCCTACGATCGGCACACCGGCCAGATCGGCACGGCCCCCGTGTTCATCGCCGGCGACGCCAACGGCGAGCGCGAGCTGCTGCACGAGGCGGCGGACGAGGGCCGCATTGCCGGTGACAACGCCGGCCGCTGGCCCGACGTGCGCGTGCGGCCGCGCCGCGCGCCGCTGGCCGTGGTGTTCAGCGACCCGCAGATGGCCATCGCCGGCCACAGCCATGCCGAGCTGAGGGCGGCCGGCAAGGCCTTTCTGGCGGGCCATGTGTCCTTTGCCGACCAGGGGCGCAGCCGTGTCATGGGCGTCAATCGCGGTGCCCTGCATGTCTATGCCGCGCAGGGCAGTGGGCGCCTGCTGGGCGCCGAGATGATCGGCCCGCGTGCCGAGCATCTGGCGCATCTGCTGGCCTGGTCGGTGCAGCGCGGCGATACCGTGCAGGAGATGCTGGACAGCCCGTTCTACCACCCGGTCATCGAGGAGGGCTTGCGCACCGCGCTGCGCCTGCTGCAGCGCGATCTGCGCATGGGGCCGCCGCCGGTCGAGCGCTGCCTGGATTGCGGGCCGGGCGCCTGAGAGCCGCACTGATACGGCCGCTGCAACTCAGTCTTTCACGCGGCGGCGGTTCCGCAAGCGGGGCAAGCCCGGCACAGTGCAAGCTTGTTCCGCTCGCTTTGCCCGAGGTTTGCCTTGAAGCTCTACCACTTTCCCCTCTCCGGAAACGCGCACAAGGTGCGCCTGCTGCTCGCCATGCTGGGGCTGCCGCACGAGTTGCTGGCGCCCACCGGCGGCGCGCACAAGCAGCCCGAGTTCCTCGCCATGAATCCCTTCGGCCAGGTGCCGGTGCTGGTGGATGGCGAGGTGGTCGTGCGCGACAGCCAGGCCATCCTGGTCTATCTGGCGGCGCGTTACGGCGGGCCGGCCTGGTGGCCCGAGGACGCGGCGCGGCTGGGTGCGCTGCAGGCATGGCTGTCCACGGCCGCCAACGAAGTGGCGCACGGCCCCGCGCTCTTGCGCATGCACAAGAAGTTCGGCCGCAGCATCGATGTGGAGGCGGCCACGCAGCGCAGCCAGGCCTTGCTGCAAGTGCTGGACGCGCAGTTGCGCGATCAGGCGTGGTTGCTCGCGGGCGAGCGGCCCAGCATCGCCGATCTTGCGATCTACCCCTATATTGCCCTGGCGCCGGAGGGCGGCCTCGAGCTGGCGCCATACGTCCACCTCTGCGGCTGGATCGCACGCCTTCAGGCCCTGCCCGGGCATGTCGACATGCCCGGTTTGTGGCATCCCCAACAACAGGCATGAACATCGTCCCCCCGCGGCCGCGCGGGAACCGCATCGCCGTTCGCTTCGCCTACGAGTGGCGCGACGACTCCGGCCAGTGGTACCGCGCCTACGGCAACGAGAACTGGGAGTTCGACGCCGCCGGCTATATGGCGGTGCGCCACGCCAGCATCAATGATCTGCCGATCAAGCCCGAGGAGCGCAAGTTCCACTGGCCGCAAGGGCGGCGCCCCGACGACCATCCATCGCTCAGCGAGCTGGGTCTGTGAGCTGCGTGGTCCGCCGGGCTCACAGCTCCAGCGTCAGTTCCGCACTGCTGGCCCAGCCCACGCAGATGCACAGGCCCTGCTCGCGCTGCGCCGCGCTCAGGCACACGTCGCGATGCAGCGGGCTGCCGTCCAGCACGCGGCTGTGGCATTGCCCGCATTCGCCGCGTTTGCAGTCATAGGGCACGAAGGCATCGGCGGCGATCAAGGCATCCAGGATCGAGGTGCCGGGCGCCACGTCCACGCTCATGCCGCTGAGCGCCATGTGCACGCGCAGGGGGCGGTCGCCGCTGGCGGCGCGTGCACCAAAGCTCTCGAAGTGCAGCGCCGCCTCCGGCCAGCCCAGCGCAGCCCCGCGCTCGCGCAGCGCGTTCAGCAGTGGCACCGGGCCGCAGCCATGCAGGCTGGCCCCGGCCTGGTAGCGTCCCAGCATGTCGTCCAGCGCGGCAGCCGTGCCGCCGACGTGCAGATGCAGGCGCGCGTGCGGCAGGGCGCGCAGTTCGTCGAGCAGCACCAGCCGCTCGGCACTGCGCGCCAGGTAGTGCAGTTCGAAGTCCTGCCCGCGGGCGTTGAGCGCATGGGCCATGGCGTGCATGGGCGTGATGCCGATGCCGCCGCCTACCAGCACGCTGCGGCCTTGCCCGGCCTGCAGGGGGAAGCTGTCAACCGGCGCGTCAGCCTCCAGCAGCGCGCCCTCGCGCAATTGGGTGTGAATCCAGCGGGAGCCGCCGCGCGAGTTCGGGTCCTGCAGCACGGCGATGCGGTACTCCTGCGCCGCGCCCTCCGGGCCCAGCAGCGAGTAATGGCGTTGCAGCGGCTCGCCTTGCGCCAGCGGCAGCTGCAGGCGCAGATGCGCACCGGCGCGCCAGGCAGGCAAGACCTGACCCTGTGGATCGCGCAGGCGGATCTCGCGCACCGCCGCACCCTGTTGCAGGATCTGATGGACGACGAGCTTCATGCGGAGGCCTTGGGCAAAAAGGGCGATGCGTCCAGGTATTCCCAGACCAGCCCGCTCGCCGCAGGGCGCGCCAGCCAGTCGTCCACCTCGAACTCCCAGAAGCGCTGGGTGCCGCCGCTGCGCCCCTGTGGATCCGGCAGGTCCCAGCGCAGGCTGGCACGGCCGCTGAGATGCAGCAGCCGGCCATGCTCGAAGTCCGGCACCACCAGGCCGCAGGCCGGGTCGAGCGCCAGGTTGCCCAGGGTGTTGAACATGCTGTTGCCGGCGTAGTCGGGCACGCGCAGGCGCCTTGCTTCCAGCAGCTGGATGAAGCCGGGCGGGCCGCCGCGGTGCGAGGCATCGAGCTCGCCGCCGGGGGCGCCGGTGGCCATGAACAAGGTGTCGGCCGCGGCCAGCAGGTCCATGGCCGCGGCATCCAGCGCGTGGCCGCGGCGCGTCGACACCGGCTCGGCCTCCGTGGCCGAAGCATCACTCCGGGGGTGACGGCGCTGGATGTACTTGGGGCAGTTGGGGTAGGCCTCGGCGATGCCCAGCCGCGCCATCTCGGCGTCCAGATGCTCGACCCGGCCGTTCACGCGGTAGCGCCGCCGTGTCGCCAGTTCGATGAAGAGCAGGCCGGCCCGCGATCCCTCGGCCAGGCCTTGCCAGAAGGGATCGTCCGCCGGGCGGCGCTCGACCCCGAGTTGAATCTCGATCGCGCGCCCCTCCGGGCTGCGCAGAAAGCCCGGCGGCCCGGACAACAGCGAGGCCCAGAGCTGGCCCTCGGCGTTGCGGGTCGCCGTTGCGACCATGAGCTGCTTCTCGATGAAGGCGCGGGCGCCCGCGATCACCGTGTCGGTGATCACGCTGGCATTGCGCAGCGCCAGCGCCGCCTCGCCGGCGCGCGCCTGCACGGCGCGTTCGCCCTCATGGAATGCGTAGGCCATGGTCGTTTCTCCTCAGCGCTGCGTCAGAAGGTGAAGACGGTGAAGCCGTCGGCCACCAGCTTGCCCAGGCTGGGCAGGCCGGAGGTACCGGGCACGCTGTTGTCGGTGATCAGATCGAAGCCGCTCTTCACGGCGTCCTCACGCGAGCCGAACACATCGGCGCAACCGCAGGAGACGCCGGCGATCTCGCCCTCGACGGCCTTGAACAGCGCATGCACCGGGTGCTCGGCCTGGCTGATCACGCCGGGCCAGCGTGTGCCCGCACCCTGGAAGTAGATCGAGACGGCGGTGCCGCGCTGCTTGAAGTCGTAGGCGGCGGCCAGGCCGTTGAACATGCGGCCCAGGGCGTCTTCGCCGCCGTTCTTGGGGTCCGACAGGATGATGATGGCTGCTTTCATGGGGTTTCCTTTGTGGATGCGATTTGGAGTGTTTGCAGGTCCTGCGCAATGCCGCAGGCCTGGGTCGGCACTCTAGGGAGCGCCCCGCACTTGAGAAATCACCCGTGGGGGAATTGGCTGTTCCGGCGCGCGAAAGAATCACCCGCCGAGCCTCGGGGGCGTACGGCGCGCCCTTCGGCAGCCCCGTGATCGAGCAGCTATCGGCGCCGCGCCGTGCCGGCAGATCCGCCGGTGGCGCTAAGCTAGCGGCCGAGACCGCCGCCATGCCCGCCGACGCACTGCCTTCCAGCCAAGACCCCGAACTGCTGCGCCGCCTGCTGCGCGCCAAGGACCGCATCGATGCCGCGTCGCATGAGGCCTGGCCGGTGGCCCGGCTGGCGGACGTCAGCGGCGTCTCCGCCGCGCATTTCGCGCGTTCCTTCAAGCAGGCCTTCGGTGTGCCGCCGCACCGCTACCTGCTGACGCGGCGCATCGAGCGCGCGACCGCGCTGCTGCGCGACACCGAGCTGCCCATCACCGAGATCGCCTTCCAGACCGGCTGGGAGAGCCTGGGCACCTTCGGCCGCACCTTTCGGGATGTCACCGGCGAGAGCCCCAGCGCCAACCGCGAGCGCGGGCGAGCCCAGCGCCAGCAGCTCGACCGCGTGCCCCACTGCATCGTCAGCGCCGCCCAGCGCCCCGGTCTGGTCATCGCAGTTTCGGAGAAGCGGCGCCGCGCGGCAGGCGCTACAAACAAGCCTTCGAAATGAACAGGAGGCTCCATGAGTCAAGGTATCGATGTGGTCGGCTTGTATGTGCGCAGCCAGGACGAAGCGCTTGCGTTCTACGTTGAGAAGATTGGTTTTCGCGTTCACACCGACGTGCGCAACGGCGCTTTCCGCTGGCTGACGGTGCAGCACCCGGAACAGCCCTCGTTCCAGCTCGGCCTTTTCGAGCCCGGGCCGCCGATGCAGGATGAAGCCACCGCCCAGGCACTGCGCGCGCTGGTCGCCAAGGGCGCGATGCCGCCGCTGGTGCTGGTGGTGAACGACTGCCGCGCCGCCTACGAGCGCCTGCGCGGCCTGGGGGTGGAATTCACGCAGGAGCCGGTCGAGCGCTATGGCAGCGTCGACGCGGGCTTTCGTGACCCTTCGGGCAACGGCTGGAAGATGATCGGCGCGCGCGCTTGACGCCGGCAGGGAAATGCTTAAGATGCATGAATAATGTATCTTTAAGTGCCCGCATGGCCAAGCGATTCCCGATCCATCCCGCGCAACCCTCGCGCATCTGCTGGGGTTGCGACAAATACTGTCCCGCGGACGCGATGATGTGCGGCAATGGCAGCGTGGCCACGCTCCATCCGTCCGAACTCTTCGGCGAGGACTGGATGTCCTGGGGGCTGGACGCCGCCGAGGCGTCGGCGCCGCCCCAGGGCCCGCCTACATCGGGCGAAACAGATGGCTGAAGGCGCGGCTGACTTTCAGCGGCCGCTGCAGGCCGCGCACGCTCAGGCTGTAGTGCCCGTTCTCATCGCGCGTCGCGCTCACGATGCAGCTTGAGTTCACCAGCACGCTGCGATGCACCTGGATGAAGTCTTCCGAGTCGATCGAGGCCATCAGCTCGCGCAAGCTCATGCGCACCAGGGCCTCGCCCGCCGGGGTCACCACGTTGACGTATTTTTCCGTCGCCTCGAAGCACACCACCTCGGCGAGCGGGATCATCCGCACCGTGTTGCCGACACCGGCGCGTATCACCTTGATGCGCTCGCGCGGCGCAGCCTCCTGCGTCGCCACCGACTGCATGCGCTGCATCAGGGCGGCCATGTCCCCGGCATGCGGTGAGGCGGCGCGCTCGGCCAGCCTGGCCTGGAGCCGCTCGACGCTTTGCCGCAGGCGCTCGTTGGTGACGGGCTTGAGCAGGTAGTCGACCGCGGCGCGCTCGAACGCCGACACGGCAAAACCGTCATAGGCGGTTATGAACACGAACAGCGGTTCGGGCTTGCCCTCGGGCCATTCGTCGGCGACGGCCTCGGCCACCTCGATGCCGGTGCGGCCGGGCATCTTGATGTCCAGAAACATCACGTCGGGCAGCTGGCCCAGCGCCAGCTCGGTGGCCTGCAGGCCGTCCTCGGCCACGCCGGCGATGTGCAGCGCCGGCCACACCTCGGCCAACAGGCGGCACATGGTGCGCGCGAGCACGGGTTCGTCTTCGGCAATCACGGCGGTCGGCGGGGCGGGCAGGGTCATGTCGGTTTCCTCGAGGCGTCGATAAGGGTCGGCTCAGTGGGGGATGCACACCACGGCGCAGACCCCAGTGGGCTCGCGCCGCTCGAGGCTGAGCCGGGCCGCCGGGCCATAGACGGTGCGCAGTCGATCGCGCACATGTTGCAGGCCATAGCTGGCGTTGGCGGGGCGCGCGGACGGGCCGGGGTCTTCGTCGGCCGGCAGGCCCAGGCCGCTGTCGCTGACGCGGATCTCGATGCCCGCCGCGGTGGCGCGCGCCACCACCTCGATGCTGCCCGCGCCGACCTTGGGTTCCAGGCCATGCTTGATGGCGTTCTCCACCAGCGGCTGCAGCAGCATCGGCGGCACCTGGGTGGCTTCGAGCGCGCCCGGCAACTCGAGCCGGTAGCTCAGCCTGGGCCCCATGCGCAGCGACATGATGTCCAGATAAGCGCGCAGCTGCGCGAACTCGCGGCTCAGCGTCACCGCCTCGGTCTGCGAGGCCGCCAGCGCGCTGCGCAGATACACGATCAGCTGGTCGATCATCGACTCGGCCCGCCCCACGTCTTCCCTGAGTAGCGAGCGGACATTGGCCAGGGTGTTGAAGAGCATGTGCGGCTCGAGCTGCGCGCGCAGCAGGCGCAGCTGCGCTTCGACCGCAAGGCGCTGCGCTTCCGAGCGCGTGGCGGCCTCGTTGGCGAGCTGCTCGCGCGTGGCGTAGTAATGCAGCGCCAGCCCGCCGACCAGCACGGTAAAGATGATGGGAACCACGCTGACCTGCTCGTGCCCGACCATGCGCGCCGGCTCGCCCAGCAGCAGGAAGGCGATCTGGTGGCCCACGAAATAGCCGGTCGGGATCGCGATCGCGCCGGTGAGCAGCCAGCGCGTGCCGGTCTGCAACTGCGCGAAATGGCGCGTGCGCCTGAGCAGCAGGGTGCAGACGAGCATCGTCAGGCCGACGCATTCCGAGAACATCAGCAGCCGGGGAAAGGTCTCCAGCCCCGGGGCGAGGAAGAACAGCAGGGTCGCCGCCAGGGCCCAGACCAGCGCGGCGACGAGGGCGATGCGCAGCGCGCCGCCGAGCGTGTCGGGCCAGAGGCTGGCGGTTCGAAACTTGGAAGACGACATGATGGGCTTGGGCCGGGTCTGGATCGCTGAGCGGGCAACAGTGCCACTCTAGGGCCACCCATGCCGCCCGCCAAGTGCGGGGCAGCTAGGGTGGGATTGCCGCACCCGCGGGCTCAGGCCTTGGGGCAGGCGCAATTGGCGCCGCACTTGCATTGCGGGCCACAGGCGCAGGCCTGCGCCGTGGCGCCTGGCTGGCAGCCGCAGGGGCATTGCTGGCCGGGGCAGGCGGCGCAGCCGCAGTTGTTGGTGCTGGGGGTTTGCTGGTTGGCGTTCATGGTGAAAAGTCCTTGAGTTTGGTCGACGACGGGATGTGGTCGACAGCCAGACTTTCGGTGCCGCGGCGCCGGGCCGAAAGCCGTATGAGACGAGCCGTGCGCGGCAATGCCGCAGTGGTGCCTGCCGGCGACCGAACGGTGGCGAACGGTACCGACGGGCCGCCCGGCGGGCCGGGCTGCGCCTGAGCGACCGGATCGACCGTTCGATCGCCGCGCCCAACCCTTGCCGGATGGAATCCGACGGCCGATCGCAATCCGCTGTCGCGCGGCGGCGGCGCCAACGAAAGTTCGCACCGCCAATCCGTTCACCATCAGCAAGGAGTCCTCACCATGTTTCGATCTTCCCTCACGTTCGCCCTGGTCGCCGCCGCCAGCACCGCGCTGGCGGGCCTGCTCACGGCCTGTGGCACCCCGCCGGCCGACCTCGACCTGAGCCTGCAGCACCCGAGCGTGCAGCGCCGCTTTGTGGTGGCGATGGAGCCGCCCGCGCAGGGCCCGGCCGTCGGCCAGATGCATGCCTGGCGGCTCAAGCTCGCCACCGCCGAGGGCCAGCCGGTGAGCCAGGCGCGCATCAGCATCGCCGGCGGCATGCCGCAGCATGGCCATGGCCTGCCCACCCAACCGCGCGTCACCAAGGAACCCGTCCCCGGCACCTATGTGATCGAGGGCATGAAGTTCAGCATGACCGGCTGGTGGGATCTGCGCCTGGACATCGATGCGGCCGGCGCGCGCGACCAGGCCGTGTTCAACCTCGTCATGACCGACGCCGGCCTGCAGCGCTGACGCCGGCACTTGTTGAAGGGAGACACCATGAAGCACCAAGCCATGCTGATCGCCACCATGCTGCTCGCGCTGCCCGCCTGCGGCGCCGGACGCGAGGCCGCGGGCGGCGGCGAGCGCTGGTCGCAGGCCGAGCGTGCGCAGCTCGCCTCGATGAGCCTGGCGCGCCTGCCCGCGCCGCCACCGGACCCCTCCAATGCCGTGGCCGACCAGCCCGCGGCGGCGGCGCTGGGCCGGCAGCTGTTCGCCGACGCGCGCCTGTCGCGCGACGGCAAGGTCTCCTGTGCCAGCTGCCATGACCCGCAGCGCCAGTTCCAGGACGACCGGGCGCTGGGTCGCGGTGTCGGCACGGGCCAGCGCCGCACCATGAGCGTGCCCGCGGCGGCGCACAGCCCCTGGCTGTTCTGGGACGGCCGCAAGGACAGCCTGTGGTCGCAGGCGCTCGGGCCCCTGGAAGACGGCCTCGAGCATGGCAGCAACCGCACGCGCCTGGTGCAGCAACTGCGCAGCCACCATCGCCCCGGCTACGAGGCCGTGTTCGGCACATTCCCGCCGCTCAGCGGACTGCCCGCCGATGCCGCACCGGCCGGCACGCCCGACGAGCGCCAGGCCTGGTCGCGCATGAGTGAGGCGCAGCGCGACAGCGTCAACCGCGTGTTTGCCAACCTGGGCAAGGCCCTGGCCGCCTACGAGCGCAGCCTGGCCTACGGCGCGTCGCGCTTCGACCGCTATGTGCAAGCCCTGCAGGCCGGCGATGCGGCCGGGCAGCAGCAGTTGTCGCGCGACGAGGTGCAGGGCCTGCGCCTCTTCATCGGCAAGGCGCAGTGCTCCACCTGCCACAACGGCCCGCTGTTCAGCGACCAGCATTTCCACAACACCGGCGTGCCGCCGCGCGACCCCGCCCGCCCCGACCGCGGCCGCGCGCCGGCCATCGCCAAGGTGCAGGCCGACGAGTTCAACTGCCTGGGCCGCTACAGCGACGCGCCGGCCGAGGCCTGCGCCGAGCTGCGCTTCATGGCCGACCAGGACCCCGCCATGGAGGGCGCGTTCAAGACCCCGGGGTTGCGCAATATCGCGCTGCGTCCGCCCTATATGCACGCCGGCCAGCTGGCGACACTGGACGAGGCGCTGGCGCATTACCGGCGCGCACCGGCAGCCGCCGCCGGCCAGACCGAGCTGGCCCGCCCCGGCGCCGCCGTGGCGGGGCGGCAGCCGATCCGGCTGTCGGATGACGAGGCGCGGCAGCTGATCGCCTTTCTGCACAGCCTGTCGGGGCCGGTCGAGGAGCGCCCGAGCGGGGGCGGCGCGAGATGACGGCCTGAATCAAAATGCTGCCATTCGATGCCGGTGCTCGGTACGGAAGGAGACACAGCATGGACCGATTCACGGGAGGCTGCCTGTGCGGCCAGGTGCGCATGGTGGCATCGGGGCGGCCCTACCGGGTCGGCATTTGCCACTGCCTCGATTGCCGCAAGCATCACGGCGCGCTGTTCCATGCGTCGGCGGTGTTTCCGCAGCAGGCGCTGGTGGTGGAAGGGGAGACGGGCGCGTACGCCGGGCGGCATTTCTGCCCGCGCTGCGGCTCCTCCGTGTTCTCGCGCAGTGCCGACGAGGTCGAGGTGAACCTGGGCTCGCTGGATGCGCCCGATCAGCTAACGCCAAGCTACGAAATCTGGACCCTCCGCCGCGAGTCCTGGCTGCCGCCGTTTCCGCTGTCCTGACACTACGAGCGCGACCGCGACCCGAGCAGCCGCGTCGAGGCATAGCCCGGCACCCGCGTCGCCTACCGTCGCTAGCTCATAGTGACGACGGCAACAGCGATTTCATGGCACCAGAGATTCTGGTTCTGGGCGCTGGATGGGCGCGCGCTCGCCGCGGCCGAACCGGCATTTCGCCTGCCGCTGGCGGGCGCCGTGCATTGACTGGAGTCCTGCAAGGTCAGCGATCCGGGCGAGCTGGTGGAGCGTTATGCCGCGCTGTTCCGGCAGCGCGGCGGCCGGCTGCTGCTGGGCGCCGAGGCCGAGGCGCGCCACCCCGGGCTGTGGATCAACTGCGGCCATGGCCATCAGGGCTTCACCCTGGGGTCGGCCAGCGCCAGGCTGCTGGTCGACCTGATCGAGGGCGGCACGCCCTATACCGAGGCCGCGGCCTTTGCGCCGCTGCGCTTCGGGCGCTGAGCGCGTGGCCAGCGCGGCCGATGCGCGGCAAGCGCTTGAGGACTTGCCGCCTTCGGCGTAGAAACAGGCTCCAGCCCAAACTTCCAAGGAGCAGCGCATGGCCAGCTACAAGGTCGGCTATTTCGTCGGCAGCCTCTCGTCGACGTCCATCAACCGCCTGCTCGCCAAGGCGCTGGTGCGGCTGGCGCCGCCCGAGCTGGTGCTCAGCGAGATCGCCATCAGGGACCTGCCGCTCTACAGCCAGGATTACGACGCCGACTATCCGCCGGTGGCGCGCGCCTTCAAGCAGGCGATCGCGGATGTCGACGCGGTGCTGTTTGTCACGCCCGAATTCAACCGCTCGATCCCCGGCGCGCTGAAGAACGCCATCGACTGGGCCAGCCGGCCCTGGGGCAAGAACTCCTTCACGCGCAAGCCCTCGGGCGTGATCGGCACCTCGCCGGGCGCCATCGGCACCGCGGTGGCACAGCAGAGCCTGCGCGGCGTGCTGTGCTTCTGCAACTCGCCCCTGATGAACCAGGTGGAGGCCTATATACAGTTCAAGCCCGGCCTCATCACCGCCGACGGCGAGGTCACCGACGAGGGCACCCGGCAGTTCCTGCAGAACTACATGAGCGAACTGCACGCCTTCATCGTGCGCGTGCTGACGGTGCTGCCGCGCAATCCCTGAGGCCGTGCCACCGCCGCGGCTGCCGGCTTGGCCTCAGGCGGCGCGCTTTGGTGCCGCGGTGTAGCGCAGATAGGGGCGCACCGCATCCCAGCCTTGCGGGAACTTCTGTTTCAGCAGCGCCGGGTCCTGCAAGGAGGGCACGATCACGACATCGTCGCCTTCCTTCCCGTTGGCCGGGGTCGCCACGCTGTGCTCGTCGGTGAGTTGTAGCGAGTCGATCACGCGCAGGATCTCGTCGAAGTTGCGCCCGGTGCTGGCCGGGTAGGTGATGATCAGGCGCACCTTCTTGGCCGGATCGATGATGAAGAGCGAGCGCACCGTCGCGGTGCTGCTGGCGTTGGGGTGGATCAGGTCGTAGAGCTCGCTGACCTTGCGGTCGGCATCGGCCAGGATCGGGAAGCTGAGCTCGGTGCCCTGCGTGTCGTTGATGTCGGCGATCCAGGCATGGTGCTTGTCCACCGGGTCCACCGAGAGCGCGATGGCCTTGACGTTGCGGCGCGCGAACTCGTCCCTGAGCCTGGCCGTGCGGCCGAGCTCGGTGGTGCAGACGGGTGTGAAGTCGGCGGGGTGCGAGAACAGCACGCCCCAGCTTTCGCCCAGCCAGGCGTGAAAGCGGATGCGGCCTTCGGTGGAGTCCTGTTCAAAGTCGGGGGCGAGGTCGCCCAGGCGTAGGCTGGTCATGTGCTTTCCTGTGTCGGTTGGTAGAACGGGGATCTCGAAGTTCGGGTGGCGATGGGGCCTTGCGCCCCAGCTTGCGTCAGGCCGCCAGCAGGCCCAGCCTGGCCTCGGCCACGGTCGCGCGTGTCAGCGGCGCGGCGAAGGTGGAGATGAAGGCGTAGACGTAGTCGCGCAGATAGGCGTCCTTGCGCACCGCCAGCCGCGTCATGTTGTCTGCGAACAGGTGCCGACCGTCGATCGGATGCAGCTGCTTGTCGCGCTCTTCGTCGTAGGCGATGGCGGCCACGATGCCCACGCCCAGGCCCAGCTCCACATAGGTCTTGATGACGTCGGCATCCATGGCCACCAGCACCACGTTCAGTTCCAGCCCGGCGGCGCGGAAGGCGTCGTCGATGTGCGAGCGGCCGGTATAGCCGCTCTCGTAAGTGATGATGGGGAACTGGGCCAGCCGCTCCAGCGTCAAGACCTGACCCTCGGCCGATTCGCGCGCCAGCGCATGCTCGGGCGGCACCAGCACGGTGTGGGTCCAGCGGTAGCAGGGCAGGGCCACCAGCTCGTCGTACTGGGCCAGCGCCTCGGTGGCGATGCCCACATCGGCATCGCCGTCCAGCAGCAGGCGCGCCACCTGCTGCGGCGAGCCCTGCTGCATGTGCAGCAGCACGTCGGGGTGGGCGGCGCGGAAGTCGCGCACCACCGGCGGCAGCGCATAGCGTGCCTGGCTGTGGGTGGCGGCGATGCGCAGCGTGCCGCTGCCGGCGCGGGCGAAGTCGTCGCCGGCGCGCCGCAGGTTGTCGGCCTCGTGCAGCAGGCGCTCGACGATGGGCAGCACCTGGCGGCCCGGTTCGGTGAGACCGGTGAGACGCTTGCCGGCGCGCACGAAGATCTCGATGCCCAGTTCGTCCTCCAGTTCGCGGATCTGGCGGCTCACGCCGGGCTGCGAGGTATGCAGGGCGTTGGCCACCTCGGTGAGGTTGAAGTCGCGGCGCTGGGCTTCGCGGACGGATCGCAATTGCTGGAAATTCACGTTGCAAGGCTCTCGTTATGCGTTGTGCATTTTTCGCGCGCGGCCCGGGCCTTGTCCTCCAAGAAATTCAGCAAAGCATTTCGACCCGCCGCGGGCAAGCTATCAAAGCCGCCAGCCGTAGGAGATGCCCAGCAGGGTCTCCTGCAGGCGCACATGGGCATTGCCACCGCCGAAGCCGGCCGGTGGCAGGCCCGCCGGGATGGAGCCGCTGCCCCGCACCGTCTTGCCCGGGGCGTAAGCGAGGTAGCCGCTGAGCTCGCCGCCGCCGAGCTGCCAGCTCGCACCCAGCGAGACATGGTCCTGCACCACGCCGGGGGCCAGGATGTTGAACAGGGTCTCGCCAGCCGGCACCGGCTGGCGCGCATGGCTGATGCCGGCGCGCAGGGTCAGTTCGCGGCTGAGCTGGTGGCTGACGGCCAGCTTGAGCACCGTCAGGTCGCGCCAGCCAAAGCCCGGGCCCTCGGCCGCACCCAGGGGCTGGCCCTGCAGCAGGCGCGCCAGCGAGTGGCCCACCGCCGCCACGCGGCTGTAGCGGATCGTCTGCACATCGGCGCCCAGGGTCCAGTCGCGGCCAGCCTGCCAGGCCAGGCCGATGCCGTAGTTCTCGGGCACGTCGAAGCGCCCGCCATCGGCGAACAGACCGGCATAGTCCTTGAACCGGCCGCGCACCTTGGAGGCCCAGCTCAGGCCCAGCGTCAGCTCGGGGCTCAGGCGCGCCTGCCAGCCCAGGCGCAACCCCAGGCCCAGGCTGCTGTCCGTGCCCCGGTCGCTGAGCTGGCCGGGCGCCTGCGAGAAGCCCGCGAACAGGCCCAGACCCTGGGCCGCAAAGCGCTGGTAGGCGATGTTGGCGGCCAGGCCCAGGCTGTGGTCGGCGCCGGGCTTCCAGGCGATCGAGGGCGCGACGAAGAGCTGCTCCAGATTCACCCCCGCGGTGCCGCTGGCGCCGAAGCGCGCATAGGGGTTGCTGGCGTACTCGGTGTTCATGCCGCCGTTGCCGTACACGGCCAGGCCGGTGCTCAGGCGCGGCGACAAGGCGCGCACATAGCCGAACTCGGGGATGAAGAAATTCTTCCTGCCGTTGCCGCTATAGCTGGCATCCGCGCCGAAGGCATTGCCCTGGATCTCGGCGCTGCGGCGCGGCGCAAACCAGCTCAGGCCCAGGTCCAGGCGCGCCTGCGGCCCGGCCTGCTCCGCCACCAGGGCGGTGCCGGCCGGGTTGGTGGCGGCCGCCAGCGCATCCTGCGACCAGGCGATGCCCACGCCGGCCTGGCCCAGCGCCTTGACGCCGTAGCCATGCGAGAAGTAGCCGTTGGTGGCCTGGGCGGCGCAGGGGATCAGGCCGAGGGCGAGGAGGGGGGCAAGGCGGGTGAGGTGCTGGGGGCGCATGGCTTCGCAAAGGGTCGGTGAAGCCGCCCAATCTAGTCAGCCCGGGCCGCCGCCGCCACGAAGCAAAGCGGTTTTCGATATGCGCAAAAAATGCTGCGTCACGGCGTTGCGCCGAACTCCTTCAGCAGCGCCCGGTGCTCGCCCTTGTGCAGCGCCACCAGCTCCTCCAGCACGCGCTCGCCCTTCTCGAGCAGATGGATCTCCACCACGCGCTGATCCTCGCGGCCCGGTCGGCGCTCCAGCAGGCCGAGCTCGGCGCAGCGGTCGACCAGCGCCACCACGCCATGGTGATGCGCTTGCAGCCGCTGTGCCAGCTCGCCCACCGTGGCCCAGCTGCGTTCGGGGAAGCCCATCACATGCAGCAGCAGCTGGTATTGCAGGGCGGTCAGGCCGAAGCGCTTGCACAGCAATTCGCTGTTGCGCAGGAACTGGCGCAGGCGATGCCGGAAGTCGGACAAGCGTTCGTAGTCGCGCTTGCCCACCGTGGCCCTTGCCTTGCCCGCGCGCGTCGATGCTGGTTTCATGATTGAATTTAGTATCACAACATGATATTGTTTACGCACTCGAGACCACCTTGTCGGGAGTGCCGCATGAACCTTCGTAGTTTGTCCAGGATACCGATCTCGCTGGATAGCGCCTGGCCCGAGCTGATCGAGCGGCGCCTCGATGTGCAGCGTCTGTTCATTTTCCTCGTCCTGCCGGCGGTGCTGGTGACGCCGGTGTCCTTACTGGTGGCGAGCGGTCGACAGACGGGCTACTTGCCCGAGATGCTGAGCCGCAAGCCGGTCCAGGACCTGATGGGGTTCCTCTTCATCGCCGAGGTGTTCAGCTTCGTCTTGCTGGGCTGGCTGCTCAAGCAGGTGGCCAGGACGGTGGGGCTGCCGCTCGGCCACGACGATGCCTATCGGCTCGCCGCGATCGGCCCGGTGCCGATGTGGCTTTCGGGGCTGGGGGTGCTGGCGCCCGATCCGCTGCTGGGGTCCTGCGCCATGGTGTTGGGGCTGGGCCTTTCCTGCGGCACGCTGTACCACGGGCTCTGCGCGCTGAGCCGCTCGCGGGGCGACGCACTGCTCGTCGCCAGCATCGTCCATGTGTCCATCGGTGCCTGCGTCGCCGCCTGGGCGGTGCTGCTCGTCGGTGTGCTGGTTTGAGCCACTGAGTCAGGCCGTGCTCGCGCTGGGTTAGGCCAGGGCCATGCCGTCGGCCAGGGCGCTGGCCAGCGCGTCGGCGCCCGGCATCGCGGCCATCTCGGCCGCCAGGCGCCGGGCCGCGGCGGCGTATGGGCCGCCGGCGAACAGCTGCCGCGCCGCGGCGCGCAGGCCGTCGGCCGTCTGCGCCGCCGGCGCCACCACCAGGCCGGCGCCGGCCGCGGCCAGGGCGCGCGCGTTGCGGAAATGGTCCGCACCCTGGGGCAGCACGAGCTGGGGCAGACCATGCGCGGCCGCCCCCAGCAGGGTGCCGGCGCCGCCGTGCGAGACCACCGCGTCGCAGCAGGGCAGCAGGGCGGTCTGGTCGATGAAGCGGTGCACATGCAGCCGCGGCAGGCGGGGGGCGAAGCGCTGGGGATCGCCATCCGCGCCAACGGTGACGACGAGCTCGGCGTCCAGGCCCAGCAGCGCATGCGCGGCCGCCGCCAGGGCGGGCTGCCGGTTGAAGACGGTGCCGAAGCTGAGGTAGACGCGCGGCCGCCTGCCGGCCTGCAGCGCGCGCTGCAGCGCCTCGGGCAGCGCCGCGCCGGCAGCGGCGCGCGGCGCGTAGGGGTTCAGAGCCAGCCGGCGCGGGGCCGGCGGGCCGGCGTGGCCTGGCGGCTGCAGGCTGGGCGGGGCGATGTCGATGTAGCCATGTCGGTACAGGCCGCCCGCGGCCGGCGCGGCCAGGCCATGTGCCGCCCAGCTGGGCGCGAAGCATTGCGTCGCCGCCTCCAGGTAGGTGGGCGGCAGCGGCAGGCCATAGCCGTGGGTGAGGTAGCGCAGGCCATGCAGGGCGCAGGCCAGCGGTCCGGCCAGGGCCGCCGGTTCCAGCACCATCAGCTCGGGCCGCCATTGCGCGATCGCCGCGTTCACGCCCGCCAGCATCGCCGGTGCCAGGCTGCCGCCAAAGAGGCGCGGAAAGGTCTGCGCCGAGCGCTGCTCAGCCTCGAGCTCGAGCAGCTCGGGATGCTGGGCGCGGAACTGGCGCCGGCTGGTCTCGAAGTCCAGGCCGGCCGGGAACAGCGCGATGCCCTGGCCGGCGAGCATTTGCAGGGCATCGGGTGCGCTGACCCAGCCGACGGCGTGGCCCTGGCGCTGCAGCGCCAGCGCGAGCGGGCGCAGCGGCTGGAGATGGCCGGCGCCGCCGGTGGAGCAGAACAGCAGCCGCATCGCCGACCCGGGTGCCTGAAGGCCGCGTCAATCCGCCGTCAGCTTGTAGTCCTCGATCAGCGCCGCCCAGCTGCCCAGGTCCTGGGCGATGGTGGCCGCGAGTTCCTGCGGCGAGCCCATCTCGACGGCCAGCAGGCGCTTGTCCAGCTCGGCACGCATGTCTGGCCGCGCCGCCACCGTGGCGAGGGCACGGGCGAGCTGCTGCTGGCGCGTGCCGGCCACGCGCGCCGACACGTACAAGGCCTGCCAGGTGGGCACCGCCACGCCCGCGAAGCCGGCTTCGCGCATGGTCGGCACCTCGGGGAAGGCGGCGCTGCGCTCCGGGCCGAGCACCGCCAGCAGGCGCAGCGCCCCGGCCCTGACCTGCGCCTGCAACGCGGCGAGCGGGCCGAACATCAGCTGCACGCGGCCGGCCAGCAGATCCGGCAATGCCTGCGTGGCGCCGCGGTAGGGCACGCGCGTCAGCTCCACGCCGGCGGCCTGCATGAACTGCGCCGCCGCCATGATCTCGCTGGGGGTGCTGGTCGCCACATTCAGCCGGCCCGGCTGGCTGCGCGCATGCGTGGCCAGCTCGGCGACCGTGGTCGCAGGCAGCGCCGGATGCACGGCCAGCCCGAAGGGCACGCGGCCGATCTTGCCGAGCGGCGCGAGCTCCTGCACCCAGTCGAAGCCCGAGCCCTTGGCGAGCAGGGGCGTGGCGATCATCGAGCCGGGGGCATACAGCAGGGTCTGGCCCTCCGGCCCGGCGGCGGCCACCTCGCGGGCGGCCAGCAGGCCGTTGCCGCTGGGCTTGTTCTCCACGATCACGGTCTGGCCCAGCGCTTCCGACAGATGCTGGGCGGCCTGGCGCGCGATGAAGTCGCTCGGGCCTCCGGCCGGCAGCGGCACGAGCAGGCGCAAGGCCTTGCCGGCATTGGCGGCATTAGCGGCGCCGGCTTCGGTAGCATGCGCCTGCCCGGCCGGGCCCAGCAGGCAGCAGGCGGCGAGGAGGGTGATCTGCAGCAGTGAGGGCATGGCTTGCTCCGATCGGTGCGTGGGCAGCGAGATGGGAAGGAGGGGCGATGGCTCGGACTGTAGGCAGGCATGGGCAAAGCAGAAAGCGCCGCCGCGGCACAATGGGTTTGAACCAATGGTTAAAGCATGGACAAGCTGCGCGCCCTTCAGTACTTCATCGCGGCCGCCGAGGAAGGCAGTTTCTCGGCGGCCGCGCGGCGTTTCGAGCTCAGCGTGCCGGCGGTCACCAAGCTGGTGGGGGCGCTGGAGCGCGAGCTGGGCGTCCGGCTGCTGGAGCGCAGCACGCGCGGCCTGGCGCTCACGCCACAGGGCGCCGCCTACCGCGAAGCCTGCGCGCCACTGCTGGCCCAGCTGGCCGAGGCCGACCGCGCGGCCGCCGGCCCGGTGCGGGCGCGCACCCTGGTGGTCGGCGCGCCGGCCCTGCTGGCGCGCGCGCTGCTGATCCCGGCGCTGCCGGGCTACCGCGACAAGCACCCGCATGTGCAGCTCGAGCTGCGCACGGTGGACCAGCTGACCGTCACCGATGCCGAGGCGCGCGGCTTCGACGTGCTGATCGCGCTGGGCTGGCCCGGCGCGCTGGACCTGGTGAAGCGCCCGCTGGCGCAAAGCCGGCTGATCGTCTGCGCCAGCCCGGCCTATTGGCGCACGCACGCGGTGCCGGCGCGGCCCGCCGAACTGGCGCAGCACGACTGCGTGCTGGTGCGCTCGCCCGAGGGCACGGTGCTGGATCTGTGGCGCCACCGCCGCGGCGAGGAGGTCGAGGAGGTGGCGGTGCGCGGCTGGCTGACCTGCGAGAGCCGCGACGACGCGCTGCAGGCGGTGCTGCACGGCCAGGGCGTGGGCCGCTTTGCGGACCTGTCGGTCTGGCACCATGTGCGCGACGGCCTGCTGCAGCCGGTGCTGCTGGACTGGGACAGCCCCGACGCGCCACCCTTTAGCGCGCTGCTGCGGCCGGATGCGCGGCACGACGAGGCCACGCAGGACTTCGTCGCCTTCCTGGCGCGGCTGCTGGGCGAGATCGAGGCCCAATGCGTGCAGCTGATCGGCCCGCGGCCGCAGCCCGAGCGGCCCGCCTGGTATGCAAGGCGCCAGGGCAGGGCGTCGGCGGGCCAGCGCTGAGCGAGGCTCAGGCGCGCGCGCAGAAGCGCTCGATGTCCAGCGCGCGCGAGGCGCCGATCAGGGCCGGCGAGACCTCGGCGTTGATCAGCCAGCAGGGGATCTGCGCCAGATAGGCCTGGAAGCGTCCCTTGCCCTCGAAGCGCTCGCGGAAGCGCGAGGCGCGCAGCTCGGGCAGCAGGCGCGGTGCGATGCCGCCGCCGATGTAGACGCCGCCGCGCGCGCCCAGCGTCAGCGCCACATTGCCGGCAAAGCTGCCGAGGAAGCGGCAGAACAGCTCGATGGCGAGGCGGCACAGCGGGTCGCCGCTGTGGCGTGCGCCGTCCACGATCTCGGCCGGCGTGAGCGTCAGCGCGGCCTGGCCCGCCAGGCCGGCCGCCGCCTCGTAGAGATTCACCAGGCCCGGGCCGGACAGCACGCGCTCGGCCGAGACATGGCCGAAGCGCCCGCGCAGCCACTCGATCATCGCGGCCTCCTGCGCGTCGTTGGCCGCCAGCGTGCTGTGCCCGCCTTCGCCCGCCACCGGCAGGTAGCCGCCACCGGGCGCGGGCAGCAGCCCCGATACCCCCAGGCCGGTGCCCGGCCCCAGCACGGCCATGGCCTCGTCGGCAATCGCCGCGCCCGGGCCCAGGGGCAGCAGGTCGTCCGGGCCCAGGGCCGGCAGGGACAGGGCCAGCGCCGTGAAGTCGTTCACCACCGCCAGCCGGTTCACCGCCAGTTCCTTCTTCAGCGAGGCGATCGAGAAGGACCAATGGTGGTTGGTCATCCTGACCTCGTCGCCGGTGACCGGATTGGCGATGCCGATGGCGCAGGCACGCGGGCCCTGCTGCTTGCCATGGTCCGACAGATAGCGCTGGATGGCCGCCGCCAGCGAACCATGCTCGGCGCAGCGGTAGCTGGCGATGTCGGACAGCGGCGCACCCGCCTCATGCGCCCAGGCCAGGCGGGCATTGGTGCCGCCGATATCGCCGAGCAGCCGCGGGTAGGTGAGGGTGGAGACCGTGTTTGCCATGTTCGTGATGTTAATGAAAGCGCTTTCAGGCATCAAGCAATGGTTTACCCGGCGCCCGCCGGGCGCGCCACGCGGGCCGTGCTTTTCTCATTGACCGCCGGCCGACGAGGCCCTATTCTGAAAAAAGAAAGCGCTTTCATAAAGCCAAAAGCGTCCTCTTGCCACCCATGCCGCGACAGCGCGGCCCTCCTGCCCATGAGTTTCACGCCCCCCTCCCGCACCGGCGACTTGCGCTGCGTGCTCAGCGCCCTCGGCCAGGGCAGCAGCGCGGCGCTGCAGCTGGTGCCGCAACCGTCGCTGGCCTTGCGGCCGGCAGCGGATCTGGCCGAGGCCGCCCGTGGCCTGCCGCAGCTGATGGTGAACAGCCACAAGCGCTTCCAGCGCATCGAGGGCTTTGGCGGCGCCTTCACCGAGGCCGCCGCCGTGACCTGGCAACAGCTGCCATGGGCCGAGGCGGAACGCCTGCTGCACGCTTACTTCGATGCGGCGCAGGGCCATGGCTACACGCTCTGCCGCGTGCACATGAACAGCTGCGACTTCGCGCTGGGCAACTATGCGCATGCCGAGGTGCCCGGCGATGCGACCTTGCAGCATTTCTCGATCGAGCGCGACCGGCGCGCCCTGCTGCCCATGATCAAGGCGGCGCAGGCGGTGGCGGCGCAGCCCATCAAGCTGCTGGTCTCGCCCTGGAGCCCACCGGCCTGGATGAAGAGCAACGGCCAGATGAACCAGGGCGGCAAGCTGCTGCCGCAATACGCCGCCGCCTGGGCGCAATGCTATGTGCGCTTCATCCAGGCCTATGCGGCCGAGGGCGTGCCGGTCTGGGGCGTGACGGTGCAGAACGAGCCCGACGCCACGCAGCGCTGGGACTCCTGCATCTACAGCGCCGCCGAGGAGCGCGACTTCGTGCGCGACCATCTCGGCCCGGCGCTGCATGCCGCCGGCCTGGGCGAGGTGAAGATCGTCATCTGGGACCACAACCGCGACCAGATGGTGCAGCGTGCCGACACCGTCTACGCAGACGCGCAGGCGGCGCGCTATGTCTGGGGCTGCGGTTTCCACTGGTATGGCGAGGACGCTTTCGACCATGTGCGGCTGGTGCACGACGCCTGGCCCGACAAGCAGCTGCTCTTCACCGAGGGCTGCCAGGAGGGCGGCCCGCACCTGGGTTCCTGGGCGCTGGGCGAGCGCTATGCGCGCAACATCATCAATGACCTGAACCGCTGGACGGTGGGTTGGATCGATTGGAACCTGCTGCTGGACGAGACCGGCGGCCCCAACCATGTGGGCAATCTCTGCAGCGCGCCGATGCTGGCCGATCGCAGCTGCGGGCTGTTGATGCCGCAGAGTTCCTACCATTACCTGGGCCATTTCGCGCGCTTCATCAGGCCCGGCGCGCAGCGCCTGCTGTGCGCGGCCAGCAAGCAGGATCTGGAGTGCACGGCGGCACTCAACGCGGATGGCGAGCTGGCCCTGGTGGTGCTGAACCGGAGCGAGGCGGCGCTGCGCTTTGTGCTGTGCATCGACGAGCTGGCCTGCGTGGCGGAGTTGCCGCCGCGCGCCATCGCCAGCTACGGCCTGGCACGATGACACGGCGCCGCACCTTGCTGGGGGCGGGCCTCGCCGCGGCGCTGCCGGTGCGCGCAGGCGCGCGCGCCGTGCTCACGGTGGCCGCCTTCCCGCTAGTGGACGAAATCGCCCGCGCCGCCACGCCGGCCTGGCAGCGCCTGCATCCCGAGGTGGAGCTGCGCGTGCTGAGCCGCCAGTACAGCGACCACCACACCGCCATGACCACGGCGCTCTCCACCGCGGTGGCCCTGCCGGACGTGATGGCGCTGGAGTCCAGCTTCGTCGGCCGCTTTGCCCAGGGCGGCGGGCTGGAGGATCTGCGCCAGCCGCCCTACGAGGTCGAGCGCTTTCGTGCGCGCCTGGTGCCCTATGCCTATGAACAGGCGGTCGCGCGCAACGGCGCGGTGGTGGCCATGCCGGCCGACATCGGGCCCGGCACCCTGCTGTACCGGCAGGACATCCTGAGCCGCGCGGCGCTCGCCGAAGACGATCTCACGTGCTCCTGGGAGCATTACGTGGCCGCTGGCGCGCGCATCAAGGCACGCACCGGCGCCTACCTGATCGCCCATGTGCAGGAGATCAAGGACATCCTGATTCGCAGCGGCCTGCTGCCGGGCGAGGGCCTGTATTTCGATACCGAGTCGCGCGTGCTGGTGAACTCGCCGCGCTTCGAGCGTGCCTTCGAGGTGGCAAGGGAGGCTCGCCGGCAGGGGCTGGACGCGCGCGTGCCGGCCTGGTCCAACGACTGGGCCGAGGGCTTCAAGCGCGGCCGCCTCGCCACCGAGCTCTCGGGCGCCTGGCTGGCGGGGCAGCTGAACAGCTTCATCGCCCCCGGCACGCGCGGCCTGTGGCGGGCCGCGCCGCTGCCCGAGGGCGCCAGCGCCGCCTATGGCGGGGCCTTCTACGCGATGCCGCGCCACGCCGCGCCGGCGCGCAAGGCGCTGGCCTGGGACTTCATCCGCCTGATGACGCTGGACCCGCAGCTGCAGCTGCAGGCCTTCAAGGCCTACGACGCCTTCCCGGCTCTGCTGGCCACGCACGAGGATGCCTTCTTCAGCGAGCCCCTGCCATTTCTGGGCGGGCAGCCGGCGCGTCGGCTCTGGCGCGAGGCGGCGCGCCGCATCAGCGCCGCGCCCGTGCACAAGCAGAACCAGTTTGCCGAGGAAGTGGTGCAGACCGAACTCGACAAGGTACTGAACCGCGCCAAGCCGATACGCCAGGCGCTGGCCGACGCCGAGCATCTGCTGGAGCGGCGCGCGCGCCGTTGACGACACGACACTAGCCACAGGAGAGCTTACGCATGAACCGACGATTTGCCCGCGCCTGCACCCCGCTGCTGGCGGCACTGAGCCTGGGCGGCTGCGGCGGTGCCGGCGGCGCCACCGCGCCCAAGCCTGCCCCGGCCCCCGCGCCCGCACCGGAAACCCTGGCCGTGCCGGCCGGCTACCGCCTGGTCTGGTCCGATGAGTTCGAACCCGCCGGCCTGCCCGACCCCGCCAAATGGGCCTACGACACCGGCATGAACAAGCAGGGCTGGCACAACCACGAGCAGCAGTACTACAGCGCCGCGCGCGCCGAGAACGCCGAGCAGCGCGAGGGCAAGCTGGTCATCACAGCGCGCAAGGAGCAGCTCTCCGCTGCAGCCGACTGGGGTGGCCAGCCCTATACCTCGGCACGCCTGATCACCGCCGGCAAGGCCGAGTGGACCTATGGTTTCTTCGAGATCCGCGCCAAGCTGCCCTGCGGCAAGGGCACCTGGCCGGCGATCTGGATGCTCGGCAGCCAGGGTGAATGGCCCGCCGCCGGCGAGCTGGACATCATGGAGCAGGTGGGCAAGGAGCCCAGCAAGGTCTTCAGCACCACCCACACCAGCGCCGGCAGCGGCGGCAATGGTGCGGGTGCGGCCACCCAGGTCGGCGACGCCTGCAGCGCCTTCCACACCTACCAGATGGACTGGACGCCCCAGCAGGTGCGCTTCGGCATCGACGGCAAGAGCCACTTCGTCTACAAGAACGCCGGCACCGGCAAGGCCCAATGGCCCTTCGACGCGCCGCAGTTCCTGATCCTCAACATCGCCATCGGTGGCGACCTGGGCGGGCCGGTGGACGACGCCATCTTCCCGGTGCGCATGGAGATCGATTACGTGCGCGTGTACCAGGCCGCCAAGTAGCGCGGCCCGCTACCAGCGCCCCGCATGGCGCAGCACCCGGCCTGCCATGGTCTCGGCCACGTAGAGTCGGCCCTGGCGGTCGAACACCGGGTCGCGCGGCTCGCTGAGACCCTCGGCCAGCAGCTGCTGCCTGCCGTCGGGGCCGATGCGGGTGATGCGCCGCGCCTGCGGCTGCGCCACGATCAGCTCGCCCGCCGGGCTGAACGACAGGCCCACCGGGCCGGCGAGATCGGCAAACGGGTGCAACAAGCCCTTGGCGTCGAGCCGCACGACCTGGTTGCCACGCCAGTCGTTGATGAAGGTGTCGCCGTTGCGCGCAAATGCCAGGCCATGCGGCCCCTTCAAGGCGACGACGGTACGCGAGCGCGTCGCTGAGGCGAAGGCGCGCACCTTGCCAGTCAGCTCGCAGACCCAGAGCTCGCCGTTGGGCGCAAACGCCAGATCGACCGGCGACTCGAGCTCATCGACAAAGGTCGAGACCGTGCCAGCACGATCGATCTTGGCGATGCGACCGGCGCCGGTGTCAGCCACATAGAGATGGCCTGCGGCGTCGAGTTCGAGGTCGTGCGGGCTTTCAAAGCCGCGCGCGATGCGCGTGAGGCGCCCGTCGACACCGATGCGCGCGATCTCGCCGCTGAGCTGCTCGGCCACATAGAGGCTGCCGTCGGGCGCGAACAGCAGGCCGCGCGGCTGCGCCAGCCCGCCGGCAAACTCGGCAAAATCGATCGGCAAGCTAGCGGCATCGGCGGCCGTCGCCCCGCGCCAGGGAGCCAGAGCCATCAGCATGCAGGCGATGAAGTTGCGTCTGGTGTGCATCATCACGAGTCCCCCGTCAGCCGTCGTCAAGGCCCGGTGCGCGGCGGCGGTGTCGGCGATGTTGCTACGGCCACCGCCCGCATGCAAGCCGGGCGCGGCGCGAGGCGGCGGACGCGTTTCTCAATCGAGCCGCGCGGCGCAATGCTTGGCGATGAACTCGGCGTGTGTGGGCATGGCCTGGGCGCATTTGCCCACCACGCGCTGGACGTTGTCCAGGTAGGCCTGCACCTCGGCCTCGGGCAGCAGGTCGGCGAAGGGGTGGTAGCCGCGCGGCTGCAGGCGCTGGCCCAGCATCACCTGCAGCCAGCTGACCTCGGTGAACAGCTCCACGCCGTCGCGGTAGACGCGGCCATTGCTGGCGAACAGCTCCAGCTTGAGCTGCAGGCCCTCGGGGATGGGCATGTTGCGGCAGTAGTTCCAGAACTCGGAGTCGTCGCGCTGGGTGAGCTTGTAGTGCAGGATCAGGAAGTCGCGGATGCGCTCGTACTCCACGCGGGTCACGGCGTTGTATTCGGCGATGTCGGCGGCGTCGAAACCCGCGCGCGGGAAGTAGTCGAGGATGCGCGCCACCGCCATGTGGATGAGGTGGATGCTGGTGGATTCCAGCGGCTCCAGAAAGCCGCTGGCGAGGCCCACCGCCACGCAGTTGCGCACCCAGAAGGTCTTGGCGCGGCCGGTGCGGAAGGCCAGGTGGCGCGGCGCGGCGGTGGCCGCGCCATCGAGGTTGCGCAGCAGGATGGCCTCGGCCTCCTCCTTGTCCATGAAGCGGCTGCTGTAGACATGGCCGTTGCCGATGCGGTGCTGCAGCGGGATGCGCCATTGCCAGCCGGCCGCGTGGGCGGTGGAGCGCGTCATCGGCAGCAGCGGGCTGACCGACTCGCAGGGTACGGCGATGGCGCGATCGCAGGGCAGCCAGTGCGACCAGTCCTCGTAGCCGGCGTGCAGGGTCTGCTCGATCAGCAGGGCACGCATGCCCGAGCAATCGATGAAGAAATCGCCGGCCACGCGTTCGCCGTTCTCCATCACGACGGCGGCAATGCCGCCATCGCTGTCGCGCTGCTCCACCCGCGTGACCTTGCCCTCCAGGCGCTGCACGCCGCGCTGCTCGGCAAAGCCGCGCAGAAAGCGTGCATAGAGGCCGGCATCGAAATGGTAGGCATGGGCGATCTCGGCCAGCGGCGAGCCCGCCATGTCGTGGCGCGCGCGCATGAACTTGGCCTGGCGCGGCGCCACCGTGTTGATCGAGTACTCGCCCAGCGGCGCGGCCTTGCCCTGCGCCGCCATGCGCAGCCAGAAGTGATGGAAGGGCACGGTGTCGGCCATCTGGCCGACCTTGCCGAAGCCGTGGATGTAGCGGTCGCCCAGCGCGCCCCAGTTGACGAACTCGATGCCCAGCTTGAAGCTGCCGCGCGTGGCGCGCAGGAACTCGTCTTCGTCGATGCCCAGCGCGCGGTTGAACTCGGTGAGGTTGGGAATGGAGGCCTCGCCGACGCCGATGATGCCGATCTCGTCGGACTCGATCAGCCGGATCGAATAGGCCCGCCCCAGCGCCTTGGCGAATGCCGCGGCCGTCATCCAACCGGCGGTGCCTCCACCGACGATGACGATGTTGCGCAGGGGCGGGTTGCTGTCCATGGCGGCGATTGTGGCCCGATCAGAACTTGTAGTTCACGCCCAGCAGGGTGGCGCGGCCGAAGTAGCGGATGTAGTTGGGCGTGAGTGCCGTGGCATCCGGGGCATTCGGGCCGACCGTCTTGCGGTTCATGGTGGGCTTGTCGAACAGATTGCTGACCTGCAGCAGCACCGACAGCCCCTTGTAGCTGCCATCTTCGAAGGCATAGCCCAGTTGCAGGTCGGCCACCTTGTCGGCCGCCTGCTGCAAGGTGGTCGAGTTCAGGAAGATGTCGCGCGTGGTGGCCGTGAAAGGCGAGCGGTAGCGCTGGCTGATGCGGGCCGAGATGCCGTGGTTCTCGTAGTAAAGCGTCAGGCTGTTGGACAGGCCCGAGAGGCCGTTCAGCGGCACGTTGCGCTCGGTGCTGACGGTCGGGTCGGGGTTCTGGTCGCGGATCGAGCTGCTCAGCTTGGAGGCGCTGAACACCAGGCCGTAACCTTCCAGCGCCGGGTGCAGCAGGGCACCTTCCAGCGAGGCCGCGAACTCATAACCCTCCACCTTGCCGCCCGAGCCATTGGCCGGGCGGATCAGCGGTGCGATCGGCTTGGGCGTCACGCCGGGAGGCGCCACCTGCGGGAAGCCGCTGGCATCCACCGCCGTCAGCTGGTTGTAGATATAGCTCAGCAGGTTCTTGCGGAAGGCCGCCACCGAGACATAGCTGCGCTTGCCGAAGTAGCGTTCCACCGAGAGGTCGAAGCCGGTGGCGCGCCAGGGCTTGAGTTCGGGGTTGCCGGCATAGGCGGTGGTCCATTCGCCGGCATGCGGGGTGCCGGCCAGGTCGCCGATCACCGAGGGCGTGCTGGTGCCGGCGCGCATGTCGACGATATTGGGCCGCACGATGGTGGTGGCGGCGCCGAAGCGGGCGATCCAGTTGTTCCTGAAGTCGGCCACCAGGTTCAGGCTGGGCAGCACATCGGTGTAGCTGGTGCCGCCGCTGCGCTTGTAAAGCAGGGTGGGATCCGGCGCCTCGTCATTGCCGCGGTATTCCCAGCCGTCGGAGTTCTGCTTCGCATGCGCCACCTGCACGCCGACATTGCCGCGCAGCGAGACGCCGAAGAACTCGCTGTCGATGTCGAGCTTGCCGAAGGCGGTGGTGACCTTCTCGCGCACGTTCGAGTTGTTGGCCACCCATTTGCTGAACTGCCCCTCCTCCAGCGAGACCGTGCCGCCCTGCACCAGTGCCGGCACGTCCACGCGCAGCAGCTCGGGGATGCCGGCCCAGCTCATGTCGAAGGGCGTGCCCACCACCGCGCTGGGGATGCTGCGGATGTAGTTGCCCGCGGCGTCCTTGGACATCAGGATGCGGTCCTCGTTCTTGGCCACGTCCTTGCTGCGCTCGGTGTAGTTGACGCCGCCGGTGAGGCCGCTGAAGAAGCCGTCCAGGTCGCGCTTCAGCGAGAGGCGCAGCGACTTGATCTCGTCCTTGATCTCGGGGTGGCGGACCGCGCCGATCCAGGCCTCGTTGGGCACCCAGTCCATGCCCTGCACGTCGCCGAAGGCCATCTTGGAGGGATTCGACAGATAGCCCGCCTGCACCGGCGTGAAGGTCTGCGGGCTGCCGTCGATGGGCACGTTCCACTGGTAGGCACCATAGGTCCATTGCTTGGCGGCATGGTCGTAGGGGCCGCCGTAGGCCTCGGTGTAGCGCTCGTTGCGCTTGTCGCGCGAATAGCTCAGGTCGGCCACGCCCTTCCAGTGATCGGAGAGCTTGAGTTCGGTGTTCCAGCCCAGCGCTGCGATATTGTCGGTGCGCTTGGTGTCGAAGTTGCCCACATTGGCCACCAGCTGCGAGGTGGTGGCGCTGGTGGCATAGGTGTTCTGGCCGATCTGGGTGGTGCCCACATTGGAGAGTGCGGGCGCGATGCCGGCCGACCAGTTGCCGAACAGGCTCTGCGCGAACTTGCCGCCCACCTCATGGGTGTCGAACTTGGAGTAGTACAGGTCCAGCTGGCTGTGCAGGCTGTCGTTGGGCTTGTATTCCAGCACCACCATCAGGCCGTCGCGCACATTCTTCTTGGTGGACGAGGTGGCGGTCCAGAACATCGGCAGCAGGGCCTGGTTGCCACCCACCTGGGCGGGCTTGTTGCCGCTCAGCGGCAGGCCGAAGGGCGTGTAGTCGCCGTATTCCACCAGCTCGGTCTGCTTGGTCTGGCTGGAGGAATCCAGGCGCGCGAAGCCGGCCGCCACGCCGACGGTGTTGTTGGCGAACTGGTCCACATAGGAGAGGCTGAAGCGCGTGCCGGTGGGGCTGGCGACGCCGGGCACCAGGGTGCCGTTGGAGTTGCGCTCGCCGCGCAGGTTGACGGCGATCTGGCGGCCGCGCGAGTCCAGCGGCCGCACCGTGCGGATGTCCACCGTGCCCGAGAGGCCCTGGCCGATCAGCGTGCCGTCGGGCGTCTTGTAGACCGAGGCGCCGCTCACCAGCTCGGCCGGGAACTGGTCGAACTCCACCGCACGGCTGTCGTTGCTCGAGACCATCTCGCGGCCGTTCAGCAGCACGCCGGAGAACTCGGGCGAGAGGCCGCGGATCGAGATCACGTTGACGCGCCCATCGGGGCCGCGCTGGCCGGTCAGTCCGGGCAGGCGTGCCAGCGATTCGGCGATGCTGGCATCGGGCAGCTTGCCCAGGTCTTCGGCCGAGATCACCTCGATGATGGAGTCCGAGCCGCGCTTGAGCGCCACCGAGGACTCGATGCTGCGGCGGATACCCGTGACCACCACGGTCTCGAGTTGTTCGGGCTGCTGGGCCTGCTGCGCCTGCGCGGCGCCGGCGGCGATGAACAGCAGCGCGCAGGCTGCTGCCACCGGTTGAACGTCATGGCGGCCGCGGGTGGGCCGCTGGCGATGCTGCTGGGCGGTTTTCATAGGTCTCCTTATGTGTTGTCGGTCAGCTTCTTCAAGTGCCTGAAAGCGCTTTCACGTTTTCTCAAATTTAACTGGTCCGGCTGCGCGCCTTCTCCAGATTTACCCTAGCGAGTGATTCGCGCCACATGGCCGTGGCGCCGGTTCTCTTCAGTCCAGGCCGCGGCCCTGGGCATCAAAGCGCAGCGCCTGGCCGGCGGCGGCCGCGAGGCCGACCGCAGCGCCGCTGTGCAAGCCCGGCGCGCCGGCCGCCAGCTTGGCGGTCAGCAGTTCGGCGATGCCGTCCACGCGCAGGTGCACGATCGAGACATCGCCCAGATGCTCGGCCAGCACCACGCTGGCGGGCACGCCACCCTCGGCGAGCCGCAGATGCTCGGGGCGCAGGCCCAGGCGCTGTGCGTCCGGCTGGGCGCCGCCGCCCAGCAGCGCCCAGAGCTGCCGGTGCGCCGCGCTGGCCCCGGCCCCGGGGCGATCCACGAAGTTGATGCGCGGTGCGCCGATGAAGCCGGCCACGAACTCGTTGGCCGGGCGCTGGTAGAGCGTGAGCGGGGCGCCCAGCTGCTCGATGCGACCCTGCCGGAACACGGCGATGCGGTCGCCCATGGTCATGGCCTCGACCTGGTCGTGGGTCACGTAAATCATCGTCGTGCCCAGCTCGCGGTGCAGGCGCGTCAGCTCGATGCGCATGTCGACGCGCAGCGCGGCGTCGAGGTTGGAAAGCGGCTCGTCGAACAGGAACACCTTGGGCTTGCGCACGATGGCGCGGCCGATCGCCACGCGCTGGCGCTGGCCGCCCGAGAGTTCCTTGGGGTAGCGCTCCAGCAGCTCGGAGATGCGCAGGATCTCGGCGCTGCGGCCCACCTGCTGCTGGCGCTCGGCCTTGCCCACGCCGGCCATCTTGAGCGCGAAGCCCATGTTCTCGGCCACCGTCATGTGCGGGTAGAGCGCATAGCTCTGGAACACCATGGCGGCGCCGCGGTCGGCCGGGCGCAGCTCGTTGGCGCGCTGGCCGTCGATCAGCAGCTCGCCGCCGCTGATCTCCTCCAGGCCGGCGATCATGCGCAGCGTGGTGCTCTTGCCGCAACCCGAGGGGCCGACGAAGACCATGAACTCGCCATCGCGCACCTCCAGGTCCAGCCCCTGGATGACTTCGTTCTGCTCGTAGCGCTTGCGCAGGCCGCGCAGGGTCACTTGTCCCATCTGATCGCCCTCGCTGTCAGCGCACTGCGCGCTGCTGTTGCAGGAATTCGCGGTACCAGCGTGCGCTGTCCTTGAGCGTGCGCTGCTGGCTGGCGTAATCCACATGCACGATGCCGAAGCGCTTCTCGTAGCCCGAGGCCCATTCGAAGTTGTCCATCAGGCTCCACACCATATAGCCGCCCATGCGCACGCCCTGGCGCATGGCCTCGGCCACCGCGGCGATATGGGCCGCGATGTAGCGGGTGCGGCCCTCGTCGTGCACGCGGCCGTCGGCGCTCAGCACGTCCTTGAAGGCGCCGCCGTTTTCGGTCACGAACAGCGGCGGCACCGGATAGTCGCGCTGCAGGCGCAGCAGCAGTTCGGTGAGGCCCTCGGGGTAGACCTCCCAGCCCATGTCGGTGACCTCGCGGCCGCTGCTGTGCACGTCCCAGGGCTGGCCCGCGCTGACCACCGAGCGCGAGTAGTAGTTGACGCCCAGGAAGTCCATCGCCGCGGTGATGGCCTGCATATCGCCGGGCTGCACCTCGGGTGCGTCGCCGCCCAGCTCGTCCAGCACGTCCTGCGGATAGCGGCCCTTGAACAGCGGGTCCATGTACCAGCGCAGCAGGCGGCCGTCTTCCAGCCGGGCCTTGGCGCGGTCGGCCGCCGCGTCGCTGGCCGGGTGCATGGGCGAGAGGTTCAGCACGATGCCCAGCTCGGCCTTGCAGCCCTGGGCGCGCAGCGCCTGCAGCGCCAGCCCGTGGCTCAGCAGCAGGTGGTGAGAGACCTGCGCGGCCAGCTTGCGGTCCTTCAGGCCCGGTGCGAACACACCGCTTTCATGGCCCAGCTGCGCCACCACCCAGGGTTCGTTGTGGGTGGCGATCGAGACCACCCGGTCGCCCAGGCGTGCGGCCATGCCGCAGGCGTACTCGACAAAGCGCTGCACCGTCTCGCGGCTGCCCCAGCCGCCGATGTCCTGCAGCGCCTGTGGCAGGTCCCAATGGTTGAGCGTCAGATAGGGCTTGATGCCGCGCGCCAGCAGGCCGTCCACCAGGCGCTCGTAAAAGGCCAGGCCGGCCTCGTTCCAGGCACCGCTGCCGCTGGGGCGCACGCGCGGCCAGGAAACCGAGAAGCGGTAGGCGTCCACGCCCAGGCCGGCGATCAGGTCCAGGTCCTGCTCCCAGCGCTGGTAATGCTCGCAGGCGATGTCGCCGTTGCTGGCGTCGGCGATCGCGCCGGGCTGGCGGCAGAAGCTGTCCCAGATGGAAGGGCCCTTGCCATCGGCGCTGGCGGCGCCCTCGATCTGGAAGGCGCTGGTGGCCACGCCCCAGACGAAGCCGGGCGGGAAGGATGAAGAAGATGAGTCTGGCAGGTGTTGCATTACTTGACGGCGCCCACGGTGAGGCCCGAGATGAGTTGTTTGGAGCACAGCACGAAGAGCACGATGAGCGGCAGGGTGGCGATGGCCGAGCCGGCCATCAGCGCGCCCCATTCGGTGTCCACCGGGCTCTGCAGGCTGCGCAGGGCGAGCGGCAGGGTGTACATATCGGGCGAGCGCATCACCACCAGCGGCCCGATGAAGTTGTTCCAGGAAGCGATGAAGGTGATCAGCCCGAGCGTGCCCAGCGCCGGCTTGAGCAGGGGCAGCACGATGCGCGCGTAGATGCCCAGCTCGCTGCAGCCATCCATGCGCGCCGCCTCCACCAGCTCGCGCGGGATCGCGCTGCCGACGAACTGGCGCATCAGGAAGATGCCGAAGGCGCTGGCGGCGCCGGGGATGTAGAGGGCGCGCGGCTGATCGATCCAGCCCAGCAGGTCCATGATCATGAAGCTGGGGATCATGTTCATGAAGCTGGGCAGCAGCATGGTGCCCATCACCAGGGCGAACAAGGCCTTCTTGAAGCGGAACTCGAACATCGCGAAGGCATAGCCGCCCATCGAGCAGAACAGCAGGGTCAGCAGCGTGGAGGCGATGCCCACATAAAGACTCCAGCCCAGATTGCGCCAGAACGGCAGGCGCTTGGTGAGGATGGCCAGGTTGTTCGCCAGGTCGTCGCCGAACCACATCGGTGGGGGCAGGCTGAAGATCTCGCTGCGCGAATGCGTGGCGAACACGAACATGAAGTAGAAGGGCGCCAGCATGATGAGCGTGCCGAGGCCGACCAGACAGTAGGCGGCCCAGGGGGCCATGGGTTGGGCTTGTCGTCTCATCTCGTGCTCAGCGTGCGCGCGGGCGGAAGGCGCGGTTGGTCAGCCAGGTGAGCAGGGCCACCACCAGGAACAGCAGCCAGGACATCGCGCTGGCGGCGCCGAAATCGTTGAAGTCGAAGGCGTTGCGGTAGAGATAGACCGCGGCCGTCATGCCGGCCTGGTCGGAGCCGCCCTTGCCGCCAGTGAGGATGAAGGGCTCCTCGAACAGCTGCAGGCCGCCGATCACGCTCAGCGTGACGCCGAAGAAGATCATCGGCCGGATGCTGGGCAGGGTGATGTGGAAGAACTGTTGCAGGCGGCCGGCGCCGTCCATGGTGGCGGCCTCGTAGAGATCGGGCGGGATGGTCTGCAGGGCGGCGAGATACAGCACCACGTTGAAGCCCACATAGCGCCAGAACACGATCATCGAGATGGCGGGCTTGAGGGCGTCGGGGTCGTTGAGCCAGTCCACCGCCTGTGCCGGCAGCAGGGCGCCCAGCAGCGGCACTTCGCGCAGCAGCGCCAGCAGCAGATTGATGAGGCCGTAGTCGGTCGAGAACAGCGAGCTGAACAGGATGGCGATGGCCACCGAGGAAGTGATGTAGGGCAGGAAGTAGGCGCCCACCACGGCATTGCGCCAGCGCTTGAAGCCCAGGTGCAGAAAGCTGGCCAGCGGGATCGCCACCAGGTGCTGGGGCAGGCCGGAGGCCAGCGCCAGCCAGCCGGTGTTGGCGAGCGATTTCCAGAACCATTCGTCCCGCAGCGCGAAGGCGAAGTTGTCCAGGCCGACGTAGTGCATCGCCGCCAGGCCGCTGGTGGGCTCCCAGCTCTGGAACGAGAGGTAGAGCGAGAAGGCCAGCGGGAACAGGCCGAACACCAGGAACAGCAGCAGAAAGGGTGCCAGCAGGGCATAGGGCGCCCAGCGCGGGGAGAGGCGGAGGTGCTTCATGGTCTTGTTGTCTCAGCGCAGCGCGCGTTGCTGCAGCAGGCGTTGGGCATCGGCCAGGGCGCGATCGATGGCCTTGCCGCGCTCCAGCACCTTGTCGAGCTCGGTATCGATCACCTCGCGTGCAAAAGCGTCCTGCTTGTGCACCTGCACCGCGCGGATCTGGCCGGCCGCGGTGCGCCAGTCGCGCCGCGCGCGCTGGCCACCCAGAAAGACCAGGGGTTCGTCGAAGAAGGCGTCGTCATAGGTCTCCAGCAGGGCCGGAAAGGCGTCCTGCGACTTGAAGGCCGCCAGCTGGCGCGCGCGGTTCAGCGTCATCAGCTGGATGAACTGCCAGGCCAGCGGCTTGTTGGCCGCATCGGCCAGGCGCGGGATGGCGAAGAAGGTTCCGCCATAGGCCGCGAAGGCGCCCTCGGGCAGCTGCGCGGCGCGCCACAGGCCGCGTGTGCTGGGCGCCAGCCAGTTGTTCAGATGCCCGGCCAGCCAGGCCCCCGACATCTGGGTGGCGATGCCGCCGCGTTTGAAGCCCTCGCTCCAGTCGGAGGACCAGGCGGTGACGCGCGCATCGAGCTTTTGCTGGCGCACCGCAAGGGCGAGCTCGAAGGCGCGCACGAAGCGCGGCGTGGTCACCAGCGGGCGCGAGTCCTTGTCGAAGTACATGCCCTCGCCGGGCTGGATGCCGGTGCGTATCAGGATGTCCTTCATGTCGCGGGCATGGGCCAGCAGGTAGGCGCCGGTGGCGGCCTTGATCTTCACGCCGGCGGCCACATAGCCCTCCCAGCTGCCGGTCAGATCGGCCTCGCCGAGGCCGGCCTTGGCGAGCAGGTCCTGGCGGTAGAGCAGGGTGCCGGGGCCGATGTCGGTGGGCACGGCCAGCACCGCGCCGGCGGGCGTGCTGGCCTGCTCGAAGGCATAGGGGACGAAGCGCGCCTGGTAGCGCCGCAGCTCGTAGGGCGGGCGCGCCAGGTCTTCCAGCCCGGCGCCCTGGGCAAAACGGCCCAGATAGCCCACCTCCAGCGCCATCACATCGGGCAGGTAGACGGCGGTGGAGAGCGCCGTGGTCATGGCGGTGTGGTGGTCGTTGAGCTCGCGGCTCACCACCTTCACCGCCACCGTCGGATGCAGCTGCTGCCAGGCCGGCAGGGCGGCGCGCACGATCTCGTCCACGGCGGGGAAGGCGGCCACGGTGATGCTCTGCTGGGCCGCGGCCGGCCCGGCCAGCAGCCCCACGCTCGTACAGATGCCAACCAAGGTCCGGGCCGCAAGCCGCATGCCGATGTCTCCGCCGCGCCTGTCGACGCCGTCGTTATGTGATGTTTATGAAAGCGCTTTCATAATAAGTGGCGGGCGGCCGCGATGTCAATCGAGGGTAATTGCCGGGGCCTACTTGAGAGGCCGGGTGGAGGAGCGCACGATCAGGCGCGGTTCTGGCAACTTGCCGCTGGGCTTCTGGCCCGCCAGCAGTTGCAGCAGCGCTTGCGCCGCCAGCCGGCCCAGCTCATGGGCGGCCTGGTGGATGGTGGTGAGCGGCGGCAGCGAATGGGCGGCGCCGGCCAGATCGTCGAAGCCCACCAGCGACACATCCTCCGGCACGCGCAGGCCGCGCCGATGCAGGGCCAGCGAAGCGCCGAAGGCCATCTGGTCGTTGGCGGCAAAGATGGCCGTGAAGGGCTCGCGGCTGTCGATCAAGCGCTCCACCGCCATCAGGCCGCTTTCCTCATGGAACTTGCCGGGCAGCACCAGGCTGGGCTTGTAGGGCACGCCGGCGGCCTCCAGCGCGGCGCGGTAGCCGCGCAGGCGCTCCTGGGCGTCGGGGTGCACCGGGTCGCCGGCGATGAAGGCGATCTGGCGGTGGCCCTGGCTGAGCAGGTGGTGGGTGGCCAGGCGCGCGCCCTCGAAATCGTTGAAGTCCAGCGCATAGAGGCCGCTGGCCTTGAGGCTGCGGCCGGTCACCACCACCGGCAACTCCTTGGCGAGCTTGCGCAACGCCTCGTCGCTGAGGCGGCCGGTCAGCACGATGATGCCGTCCACGCGGCGCGAGCGCAGCACATCGATGCAGCGCTGCTCCTCCTGCGCGTTCCAGTGGCCGCTCACGAACAAGGGGCTGTAGCCGGCCGGGCTGAGCTCCTCCTCGATGCCGCGCAGCGCCACGCCGTAGAAGGGGCTGTCGATCGCCTGCGTCACCACGCCCACGCTCAGCGTGCGCCCGCCGGCCAGGCCGCGCGCGATCGGGTTGGGGATGAAGCCCAGCTCGGCAATCGCGCGATCGACGGCCTCGCGCTTCTCCTGGCTCACCACCGCCGTGCCGTTGAGGATGCGCGACACCGTGCTGGGCGAGACGCCGCAGGCCTCGGCCACCATGCCCAGGGTCACCTTGCTGCCCGGCTTGCCCGTGGTGGTCGTTGCATTCTTGCGTGCGCTGCTTTTCATGGCCTGTGTGCGGTTGCGGCGGGCTAGTTTAAGCGGCAGGATTGCGACCCCCCGCCGCGAGCGCCTCAGTACAGCCGGATCGCCATGTCGAAGTGCCAGCTGCGGCGGATCTCGACGACGTCGTATTCGCGCGCCAGCGCGGGCTGGAAGGCCGGGTAGTTGGCCTGGCTCTGCACCACGCGGCGGATCGCCTCGTCGATGGCCGGCACGCCGCTGGAACGCACGAAGCTCACCGATTCCACCGAGCCATCGCTGCGTATCGCCACCGTCACCACGGGGTCGGTGTGGGGCTGCTTCACCGCCTCGCGCACCAGTTCAAACGTCATGTTGAACTGGATCTTGCGGGCCCAGGCTTCCGCGTACATGAGCAGTTCGGCATTGGCGTCGCTGCGCCCGAACAGGCGGCCGCGACGCGCGCTGCTGGCCGCGGCCGGCAGCGTGGGCGACTGACGTGCCGCGGCCGCTGCCGCGTCGCGCCGGTCGGCCTCCTCGTTCAGCTGGCGCCCGATGGCGCGGAGCCGCGCTTCGCGCTGCTCCACCTCGGCCTGCGCGGCCGCCAGCTTGGCGGCCTCGGCGCGTGCGGCTTCCTGGCGGGCAGCGTCCTGACGTGCCGCCTCCTGCCGGGCGGCCGACTGCCGCGCCGCTTCCTGGCGCTCGGCCTCCTGGCGTGCGGCTGCGGCGCGCACCCCCTCCTGCCGTACTTCCTCCTGTCGGGCCAGCTCCTGCCGCGCGGCCTCCTGCCTGCTCGCCTCCAGCCTGGCATCCTCGGCGCGCTGTGCCTCGCGCCGTTCGGCTTCCAGCCGTGTGGCCTCGACGCGCGCCGCCTCGAGTCGCGCGGCCTCCTGCTTGGCCGCGGCCTGACGCGCTAACTCTTGCCTGGCCGCCTCCTGCCTCGCCGCCGCGCGCGCGGCCTCCTGGCGTTCGCTCTCCAGTCGCAGGGTCTCCAGTCGCGCGGCCTCGATGCGCGCCAGGTCCTGGCGCGCCTGCTCCTGCTGCTCGGCCTGCTGGCGCGCCTCCTGCCAGGCCCGCTCAAGCTCGGCGCGCTCCAGCGCGCGCTCCCAGGCGCGCAGGTCCGCGCGCAGCTGCATGGCCGCGGCTGCCTCGCGCGGCGGCAGCGTCGGCGCGGCAGGCGTGGCAGGCGCGGGCCGGGCCTGCGGGCTCGAAGCGCTGGCCATGGCAGCCATCGCCGGCATGGATGCGGCCACCGGCGGGACCGGCACGTTCCACCTGGCGGCGTCGGCGCGCGGCAGCGCGATCACCGCCGGGCTCGGTGCGATGGCGGGGCTGAGCTCCGCGGACGGCTCGGCGCTCAGGGTCGGGGCGCTGAGCTCCGCCGTGGCCGCGGTCGTGGCCGCGGGCGGCAGCGCTGCCGGCGCGGGTGCCTGGGCCGCCGCCTGTTCCAGCTTGGGCGCGGCGGCCTGCTCAGGCGGCGGCGCGGGCGGTGCCGGCTGCGTTGGCGGCTGGGTTGGCGCCTGCGGTGGGGGCGGGGGCGCGACGTCAGGTGCAGGGGCGAGACGCACGCGCAGCTCGGGCACCTCGGTGCGCCGATCCTGCCAGGGCAGGCCCAGGCCCGGCAGCCCCAGCCCCTGGCCGCCCAGGGTCAGGCTCAGCAGCAGGCCATGCACCAGCAGCGAGACGAGCAGCGCGCGCTGCGCGTCCGGCCCGGGCAGCGCGTGGACATTCCTCGTGATTCGCATTGCCGCCATTTTCGTATGCAAACCGCCCTGGCTCTGCACAGGGTGAGCCCGGGGGGCCTACCCATCGGCGGGGCGGCGACTACCCGCCGCTTCGATGGCGCTTTGCCGGGGCGGCGGCCAACATGCTGACCAGCCCCGCGGCGGTTTGCGCAGCAGCTCCAAGCCACGGGAATTCCGCTCTCAGGTCCGCTACGCCAACGTCAGGAGAATTCGATGCCTCTGTCCCCAAGCCCATCGCGTCAACGCCGTCCCGTTGCCCTTGCCATCGCCGCCATGTTGGCGGCCGCGATGACGACCCTGCCCACCGCGGTGCGCGCCGCCGATGCCGCCGTGCCGGCGGCCGAGCCGGATCGCGCCGCCGAGCCGGACGGGGAGAAGGTCCGCATCGAGCGGGTGGTCGTCACCTCGCAGCGGCGGCACGAGCTGCTGCAGGACGTGCCGATCGCCGTGAAGGCCTTCTCGGCCAAGCAGATCGAGAACGCCGGCATCAAGAGCACGCAGGACTTCATCAACCTGACGCCCAATATGTCCTTCGACAACTCCTTCACCTACGGCAATTCCTTTGTCGTGATCCGAGGCGTCACCGAGGTCAACAACGCCGACTCGCCGGTCGCGGTGATCGTCGACGGCGTGCCACAGAACAACCAGAAGCAGCTCAAGATGAGCTTGTTCGACGTCGACCGCATCGAGGTGCTGAAGGGCCCGCAGGGCGCGCTGTATGGGCGCAATGCGATTGGCGGTGCGATCAATATCGAGACCAAGCAGCCCTCCAACCAGCTGGAGGGTTTCGCGAATCTGCTGCTGGGCAGTGGCGCCGAGAAGGAGCTCTCCGCCGGCCTCAGCGGCGCCCTGGTCGACAACGTGGCGCTGTTCCGCCTGGCCGCACAGACCAAGCGCTCGGATGGCCTGACGCGCAATACCTATCTCGGTGCGGCGATCGACGCGGTCGACCACGACAACACGCTGCGCGCCAAGCTGGCGCTGATGCCCAGCAACGAGCTGCGGCTCGATCTGCGCGCCAGCATCACCGACTTCAGGGCCGGCGCGACTTGGGACAGCATCGTCCCCAGCGGCCAGGCGGGCGACATCCGGGCACCGCGCTCCAACCTGCTCGGTCAGACCTGGGGCAGCACGCGCGATCTCAGCTTCAAGCTGGATGCCGACACGCCGCTGGGCGCCCTCACCGCCATCACCGGCTACACCCGGCTGATCGAGAACTACCGTGGCGACAACGACTTCTCGAATGCGCTGGAGCGTCCCGAGGGCCTGTTTGGCGAAGGGCAGACCGGCCAGGGCATGGAGCTGCGCACGCGCATGCTGAGCCAGGAGCTGCGCCTGACCTCACCGGACGGCCGGCCCCTGCGCTGGATTGCCGGCGCCTATTACCTGCACACGCAGCGCAGCCTGCAAACCCGCGTGTTCACCGACGAGGGCGGCGGGCTGGCGCAGTACGACAACCCGGGCCTGCAGATCTTTCTGGCCAACGAGGACAACAGCAACCGGGCCTCGGCCGCGTTCGGCCAGGTCGACCTGGACCTGCGCAAGGACCTGACGCTTTCCACCGCGCTGCGCTACGACCGCGACGCGCGCCGCCAGGTCGATCTCGCCACCGGGCTGGGCACGCGCTCGGCCAGCTTCTCGTCGTGGCAGCCCAAGCTCACGCTCACCGAGCGCTTCGACCGCGACACCTTGGCCTATGCCACCTTCAGCACCGGTTTCCGCTCGGGCGGTTTCAACACGCCCGGCCTGGACGAGTTCAAGCCGGAACACCTCAGCAATTACGAGATCGGCAGCAAGACCATGCTGCTGGACCAGCGCCTGGTCCTGAACGCGGCGCTGTTCCATTCCCGCTCCAAGGACTTCCAGTACTTCTACGTCAAGGACAATCTGTATCAGATCATCGCCAACATCGACCGCGTCAACATCCGCGGCCTGGACGTCGATTTCCGCTACATCCCGTTCAAGGGCCTGGAGCTGGACGGTGGCGTCGGCATCACGCACAGCAAGATCGCGCGCAACGATGTCGACCCGAGCACGGTCGGCAACTACACGCCCAAGTCGCAGCCCTTCAAGGCCACGCTGGGCGTCCAACTCGCCCGCCCGGTGGGCGACGGCCTGAGTGCCAGCCTGCGCTTCGACGTCGAGCACCGCAGCCAGCGCTACTGGCATGCCGACAACGCCGCGCTGACGCCGCGCATGACGCTGCTGGGCCTGCGCCTGGGCTTGCGGGGCGCGCGCGAGCGCTGGAGCGTGGAGCTGTACGGCCGCAATCTCGGCGACCGGCGCTACTACGCCGACTACAACGCCGCCAAGTACACCGGCCTGCCCTTCGACATCGGCTCGCTGGCGCAGGGGCGCACCCTGGGCCTCGAGGCACGGGCACGGTTCTGATCGGGAGCGGACTATGTACAGGGTAGGAATCGACGTTGGCGGGACCAACACCGATGCGGCGTTGATGCAGGGGCGACGCGTGGTGCATGCCGTCAAGACGCCGACCACGGCAGACGTCACCACCGGCGTGCTGGAGGCCTTGCGCCAGGTCACCGCGGGCGCGGGCATCGCGGCCGCGCAGCTGGGCGCCGTGATGATAGGCACGACGCATTTCATCAATGCGCTGGTGGAGCGGCGCCGCCTGGCCGCCGTCGGTGTGCTGCGCCTGGCGCTGCCCACCACCACGGCGATCCCGCCGCTCTCCGGTTGGCCGGAGGAGATGCGCGCCGCGCTGAACGTGCACAGCCGCATGGTGGACGGGGGGCTGGAGGTCGACGGCCGGGAGATCGCGCCGCTGGTGCCGCGGCAGATCCAGGACTTCGCCACCGACTGCAGCCGGCGCGGCATCCGGCACCTGGTGGTGTCCGGCGTGTTCTCGGCGCTGGACGACAGCCAGGAGCGCGCCGCCGCGCAGCTGATACGCGAGGTCTACCCCACGGCGCAGATCACGCTGTCCTCGCAGATCGGCCAGATGGGGCTGCTGGAGCGCGAAAACGCCGCCATCCTGAACGCCGCGCTGGGCGATCTCGCCCAGCTCACGGTGGACGCCTTCGCCGCGGCCTTGCGTGCGGCCGGCGTGAGCGCGCCCTTCTTTCTGACCCAGAACGACGGCACGCTGATGAGCGCGGCCACCGCGGCCCGCTTCCCCATCATGACCGTGTCTTCGGGGCCGACCAACTCGATGCGCGGCGCGGCCTTCCTGTCGGGTTGCGCGGACGCCATCGTGGTCGACATCGGCGGCACCACCTCGGACATCGGCGCGCTGGTGAAGGGCTTTCCGCGGCAGGCGGGCCTCGCCGTGGAGCTGGCCGGCGTGCGCACCAACTTCCGCATGCCCGATGTGTATTGCGTCGGCCTTGGCGGCGGCAGCCTGGTGTCGCCCGACCTGGCGTCGATCGGCCCGCAGAGCGTGGGCTACCGGCTCACCAGCGATGCGCTGGTGTTCGGCGGCAGCACCCTCACCGCCTCCGACCTGGCGGTGGCGGCCGGGCTGGCGCAGTTGGGCGAGGCGGCGGCCGTCGCCCATCTCGATCGCCAGCAGGCGCGCGCCTGCATGGACCGCATCCAGCAACGCCTGAGCGATGCCATCGAGCGCGTGCGGACCTCGGCGGCGATCGTGCCGGTGGTGATCGTGGGCGGCGGCAGCATCCTGGTCAGCGCCGATCGCTTGGGCGAGCTGCCCGTCGTCATCCCGCCGCACCATGGTGCGGCCAACGCGGTGGGCGCGGCGATGGCGCAGGTGAGCGCGCAGGAAGACCGCATCGTGGATCTGGCGGCGATGCCGGCCGAGGCGGCGATCGAGGCCATCCGCGCCGACGTGCGCGAGTCGCTCATCGCCGCCGGCGCCGACCCCGGCAGCATGGCCGTGGTCGATGTCGAAACCCTGCCGCTTTCCTATCTGCCGGGCCAGCTCACGCGCATCAGGGTGCGCATGGTGGGCGAGCTCCTGTTGACTGACTGAATCGGATCAAAGCATGAAAATCATTGACGCAGCCGATCTGGAGGCGATTGCACTGGGCGGGGCCGTCTATGGCACCGGTGGCGGTGGCGATCCCTATATCGGCAAGTTGCTGGCACAGAACGCCATCCGCAAGAGTGGCTCGGTGCACCTCATCGATGTGGAGAGCCTGGCCGACGATGCGCTTGTCTTCGAGGTCGGCGGCATCGGCGCGCCCACCATCGTGATCGAGCGCCTGGCCAGCCTGGCGCCCTTGCTCAACGCGGTCGAGGCGCTGGAGACCCATCTGGGGCGGCGCGTCACGGCGCTGATGTCGGGCGAGGCGGGCGGGCTGAACTCCACCATCCCGTTTGCCGCGGCCAGCGCGCTGGGGCTGCCCTTGCTGGACGGTGACCCGATCGGGCGCGCCTTCCCCGAGCTGCAGATGTCGCTGTGCACCCTGCAGGGCATCGCCGCGTCGCCGCTGGCGCTGGCTGACGAGAAGGGCAACAGCGTCATCATCGACGCCCACAACAACGCCACCGCGGAGCGCTTCGCGCGTTCCATCACCATCGATATGGGCGGTTCCGTGTTCGGGGCGCTGTATCCGATGAGCGGCGCGCAGGTCAAGAAGGCCCTCATCCGCGGCTCCATCAGCCGCCTGCTCGACGCCGGCTACGCGCTCTTCAATGCCAGGGCCAAGCATGCCGATCCGGTGCAGGCCCTGTTGCAGGCCAGCGGCGGCCGCCTGCTGCACGCGGGCAAGGTGACAAGCGTCGAGCGCGCCACCGGCGGCGGCTTTGTGCGCGGCCATGCGGACATCGAGGGGCTGGACGGCTACGCCGGCGGCTGCCTGCGGCTGAGCTTCCAGAACGAGTTCCTGCTGGCGCGTCGCGGCGATCGGGTGCTGGCCAGCACGCCCGACCTGATCTGCGCGGTCGACAGCGAAACCGGTGAGCCCATCACCAACGAGAAGATGCGCTTCGGCCTGCGCGTGGCTGTGCTGGGCATTCCCTGCGACGCGGCCTGGCGCAGCGATGCCGGCCTGGCGCTGGCGGGGCCGCGCTACTTCGGCCACGACGTCGACTTCGTGCCCGTCGAGCTGTCGCGCTGAGCCGCCCGTGCGACCATCGCTGCCTGCCCAGGCGGCGCCGAACCCTGCAACCAGAGCCCGTCCATGCCCGCACCCATCGATACCGCCGCGACTGCCGCACAGGCCGCACCTGCAGCGAGCGCCGCGGCGCAGTCCCACAGCACGACGCCCGTGCCCCTGCACCTGTCGGTGCCGGGCTACCGCGTGGCGCTGGTCTCGATCGGCATCGCCTTCACGCTGACCGGCCTGTACACGGGCGCCGAGCTGGCGGCCTCGCTGGGTCTGGCGCAGGGCCTGCGCGCCGTGCTGGTGGGCTGCCTGGTGCTGGTGGCGATGTCGATGCCGGCGGCGCTGATGGGGGCGCGCACGCGCCTGTCCACCTACATGATCGTGCTGCATGTGTTCGGCAGGCGCGGCGCGACGCTGGTCAATCTGGCGCTGGCCCTGGTGCTGCTGGGCTGGTATGCGCTCACCGCGGAGCTGTTCGGGCGCACCTGCTACCTGACCGTGGCGGCCTGGCTGTCGGCCAGTCCGCTGCCGCAGTGGGTCTACACGGTGGTCTGCAGCGCCATGGTGGTGGCCACGGCGGCGTTTGGCTTTCGCGCTATCGAGCGCCTGTCGGTGGCGGTCGCGCCGCTGCTGGTGCTGCTGTCCGCCTATGTGGCCTGGCGCACCCTGGACCATGCAAGCTGGACGGGCCTGATGGCGCTGCCCGGCCAGGGCCGCGATCTCAGCACCGGCATTTCGGCCGTCATCGGCGGCATGGTGGTGGGCGTGGTGCTGATGCCCGACATCACCCGCTACACGCGCTCGGCGGCCGATTGCGCGCTGGTGAGCCTGGCGGGCAACGGTCTGGGCAACGCAGCGGCGCTGATCCTGGCGATGCTGCCGGCGCTTGCCTTCGGCGAGGTCGATCCGATGAAGTACATGGCCAGCCTGGGCCTGGTCGGCGCGGCTTTCGTCACCCTGCTGCTGTCCACCTGGGCCATCAATGCGGTGAACCTCTACTCCACCGGCCTGGTCAGCGCCACGGTGCTGCGCCATCTGAGCTATGGCTGGCTGGTGGCCGGCTGCGGCCTGCTCGGCACCCTGCTTGCGCTCACCGGCCTGGCCGAGCACCTGATCGGCTTCCTGGTCCTGCTGGGCCTGGTGGTGCCGCCGATTGCCGCGGTCTACCTGACCGACTTCTTCGTGCTGGGGCGCCAGGACTACAGCCGCAGCGACAGCGCCACCAATGTCAACGCCCTGCTCGCCGGCCTGTTCGGCGGCGCCGTCGGCATCGCCAGCGACCTCAGCCATGCCTCGATCACCGGGCTGCCGACGGTCGAGTCCTTTGCCTGTGCCGCTCTTGGCTATGTGGCGAGCGAGTGGCTGCGCCAGCGCCTGGGCCGGGCGCGCGACTGGCGCCGCCTACCGGCGCGCTAGGATCCAGGCGGTGAAGTTCCAGCCCATTGCCCACATCGAAGGCAGCCTCTGGCGCCAACGCGTGATGGCACGCGTGGCCGAGGCGGCGCCGGCCACGGCGCGGCTGACCCTGGTGGTGGCGCCCGCCGGCTTCGGCAAGACCACGTTGCTGGCCCAGCTGGCCCAGCGCGAGCGCGAGCAAGGCGTCAAGGTGGCCTGGCTCAACTGCGACAGCCGCGACGCCGATGCCCAGGTCTTCAGCGACAACCTGCTGGCCGCACTCAAGCAGAGCGAGGTGAGGGCGGGGCCGGGGCGCTCGCTGCTGGATCACTTTGCGACCGTGGTCGCCGGCATTGCCGATCCGGTCGCGCTGTTCATCGACGACTACGACCAGGCCGCCGGCGCGGCGGTCGACGAGTTGCTGTGCAGCATTGCGCTGGCGGCGCCGCCGCATGTGCGCGTGATGCTGGCCTGCCGCGCGATGCCGGCCATCCCGCTCGCGCGCCTGCAGCTGGCCGGCCGCGTGCGCCAGCTGGATGCCGACCTGCTGCGCTTCGATCATGAGGAGACGCAGCGCTTGCTGGCTGGCTGCTTCCCGAGCCAGGCGCTGGAGAGCGTTGCGGCCTACACGCAGGGCTGGCCCTTCGCGCTGCAGCTGGCGCGCTTGCGCGCGGCCAGCGGGCGGGGGGAGGGCTGGTCGCCCGAGGCGGACAGCCCGCTGCCGCGCCGCCAGTTGTTCGACTATCTGGCCCGGGAGGTGCTGGGCACGCTCGGCCAGGCCAGCCAGGCCTTTTTGTCCGACGTGGCGATTCTGGAGGAGATCGATGTGGCGGCTGCCAATGCCATCCGCCAGCACGACAACAGCCTGCACCACATCCAGGAGCTGGCCATGCTCGAGCCGGTGGTCGTCATCGCCGCCTCGTGCCAGAGCGCGCGCCTGCATCCCTTGCTGCGCGACTTTCTGCTGCACCGGATGAGCGTGCAGGCGCCCGGCCGCGCCGCCGAGCTGCACCTGCGCGCCGCGGCGTATTTCTCGGCGGCTGGCCGGGTGGATGACGCGGTCTTTCACGCCGTGGCGGCCGCGCGCTTCGACCTGGCGGCGCAGATGATCGAGGCCGCCGGCGCGATCCGGCTGCTGGTGACGCTGGGCGAGCCGCGCGTGCGGCTGCTGCTGCGCCAGCTGCCCGCCGCCCTGCAGCAGCAGCGCCCGCGGCTGCGTCTGCTGCTGCTGGGCCTGCAGATCGAGGACCATGATGCCCAGGGTGCCGAGGCGGAGATCGCGCGCATCGAGCTGCAGGCCGATCTGCAGGAGCCGGCCGAGGCCGCCGAGCTGGCGGTCGATCTGCGGCTGACGCGCTGCCTGCTGCTGCTGGACGACGCGGAGCGCCTGCTGCATTTCAGCCCCTGGGCGCAGCTGCAGGCCGCCCGCGCCGAGGGGCGGCACCGCCGCTTGATCGATCCGCTCTTTCTCGGCCTGGTGTTGCCGGTGGAGCTGTTCCTGCTGCAGCGCTATGGGCCCACCGATCGCGCCGAGCGCCGCGTCGGCGAGGTCGACGCGCTCTATGACGACATCCGGCCGCTCAACACCAGCCCCTGGGTCTGGATGTACCAGCTCTGCAATGCCTTGGCGCGCGGCGAGCTGGAGCGCTGCGAGCAGATCGCCAACGAATCGCTGAAGCGCGATCTCAACTACATCAAGCACAGCCAGAAGTCGCTGGGTCAGCTGCTGGCGGCGGTGCTCGGGCGCGCGCTCTACGAGCAGGGCCGGTTGACGGAGGCGCTCGGACTGCTGACGACGCTGGTGCCCACCGAGTCGGTGCGCTTTCTCGAGGTGCTGGCCGGCGCGATGGTCGACACCGCCCGCTGCCAGTTCGTGCTGGGCCATCCCGGGCCGGCGATCGAGCTGCTGAAACAGGCCCGCGACCTGGCCTTCGAGGAAGGTCTGCCGCATCTGCGCCTGCTGGCCGCCGCCGCGCAGGCCGAACTGGAACTGCGCCAGGACCATGGCGAGGCCGCCGCCAGCCTGGCCGACGCCGAGCAATTGGCGCAGCGCTGGGAGGAAGCCGCCGCGGGCGGAGTCTTCCCCTGGCTGGTGGTGGAAGCGCTGGCGCGCAGCCGCTTCGCCCAACAGCTGCAGGCGGCCGATGGCGCGGCGGCCCTGCAGACCGCCGAGCGCCTGCTGGCGCTGGCCGCCCAGGCCGGCCGGCAGCTCGCGGAAATCCTCGCCCATGGCATGCGGGCGCGCGCGCTGGCGAGGCTGCAGCGCGTGCCGGAAAGCGAGGCCGCGCTGCTGGACGCGCTGCAAAGGGCGGCCAGCTGCGGTGCGCGGCAGCTCTTCATCGACCTGGGCGCCGACACCATGCTGCAGCTGCGCGCCATGGCGCCCAAGCTGGCGGAGCCCTTGCAGCGCTGGACCGGCCAGACGCTGCAGCTATGGGAGACGCTGTTCCAGCGCGGCTTGAGCGCAGCCGAGACCTTCAGCGAGCGCGAGCTCGAGATCCTGCGCGAGCTGGCCAAGGACCAAACCACCAAGATGATCGCGCGCACCCTGATGCGCTCGCCGGAGACGGTCAAGTACCACTTGAAATCGATCTTCGCGAAGCTGGGCGTCAACAACCGCGAGGATGCGGTGGCCGAGGCGCGGCGCCGCGCGCAGCTGCCCTGAGGCGCGGTGGCTGCCCCGCAGCCGCGGCTGGTCCCATACCATCGGGCCCGTCACTGACCATTTCCACTCAACCCATGCCCATCGCAAAGATCGAGGTCTGCCGCCCCCGTACGCGGGAGGAAGTCGCGGCGCTTATCGAGGCCGTCTACCAAGCGCAGCTGCTGGCGCTGAAGGTGCCCGAGGACGACAAGCAGATCCGCTACATCGAGCACAAGCCCGAGCATTTCCCGGTGCCGCCCAGCAAGACCGCGAACTACACCCTGGTGGAAATCCAGATCTTCCCCGGGCGCTCGCTGGACGCCAAGCGCCGGCTGTATGCCGAGATTGCGCGGCGCTTCGGCGCCTTGGGCATTCAGCCCACCGACATCACCATCGTCCTGCATGAGCCGCCGCTCGACAACTGGGGCGTGGGCGGCCAGCCCGCGTCCGAGATCGAGCTGGGCTTCAGGCTCGACGTGTGATGCGGCCTGGACGCACCATGAACACCAGCCCCTCGATCCAATGCCGCGACTATGGCCAGCTGCCGGATGGCCGCACGGTGCATGAGTACCTGCTCGACAACGGCGCCGGCCTGCGCCTCAGCGCCATCAGCTATGGCGGCATCGTCAACGGCCTGTGGGTGCCCGATCGCAGCGGCCGCGTCGCCAATGTGGTGCTGGGCTTCGACGCGCTGGACGACTATGTGCAGCGCAACCCGCATTTCGGCGTGATCGTGGGCCGCTATGCGAATCGCATCGCCGGCGGGCGCTTTTGCCTGGATGGCCAGACCCACCAGCTGGACCGCAACGACGGCCCCAACACCCTGCATGGCGGCGCGCATGGCTTCGGCACCCAGCTCTGGCAGGCTGAGCCGGTGCCGCCCGCGCCGGGCGAGGCGGTGGCGCTGCGGCTGCGCTACACCAGCGCGGCCGGCGAGCAGGGCTTTCCGGGCTGCCTGCGCGTGCAGGTGCGCTACAGCCTAGGCACCGACCTGAGCTGGCGCATAACCTACGAGGCCGAGACCGACGCACCCACCCTGGTCAACCTGACCCACCACGACTACTTCAACCTCGCCGGCCAGGGCTCGGCGCTGGGCCATGAGCTCTGCATCCCGGCCAGCCGCTACAGCGAGGTCGGGCCGGGCCTGATCCCGCTGCGCCATGCCGAGGTGGCGGGCACGCCCTTCGACTTTCGCACCGCCCAGCCCGTCGAGGCGCGCATCCGCCAGCCGCATGCGCAGCTGCGCATCGCCAAGGGCTACGACCACAACTGGCTGCTGGACCATGCGCTGGACGGCCGCCTGCACCTGGCCGCGCGCCTGCGCGAGCCGGTCTCCGGCCGCTGCATGGAGATCCTGAGCAGCGAACCGGCGCTGCAGTTCTACTCGGGCAACTGGCTGGACGGCAGCCTGAGCGGCTTTGGCGGCCAGGCCTATCGCCAGGGCGATGGGCTGTGCCTGGAAACCCAGCACAGCCCCGACTCGCCCAACCGCGCGGTGAGCGAAGATTGGCCCTCCACCGTGCTGCGCCCCGGCGAGATCTACCGCAGCAGCACCCTGCATCGCTTCACTGTTTGAAAGAGGCCGCCATGGACCTGCCCGCCCACCAGCTCACGATGACGGTGCTGATGACGCCCGACACCGCCAACTTCGCCGGCAATGTGCATGGCGGCAACATCCTCAAGCTGCTCGACCAGGTGGCCTATGCCTGCGCCAGCCGCTATGCCGGCCGCTATGTGGTGACGGTGTCGGTGGACCGCGTGATCTTCCGCCAACCCATCCATGTGGGCGAGCTGGTGAGCTTTCTGGCCAGCATCAACCACACCGGCAGCTCCTCGATGGAGGTGGGCATCAAGGTGGTGGCCGAGAACATCCGCACCCAGGAGTCGCGCCATGTGAACAGCTGCTACTTCACCATGGTGGCGGTGGGCGACGACAACAAGCCCGTGCCGGTGGCGCCGCTGCGCCCCTTCACGCCCGATGAACGCCGCCGCCACCAGGCGGCGATCGCGCGCCGCCAGGCGCAGGCCACGCTGGAGCCGCGCGGTGCAGCCTGAACGTCTCGAGCTGGCCCTGGCGCAGGGCGCCACCCTGGGCGAGGGCCTGCAATGGCATGGCCCCAGCGGCCGCTGGTGGTGGACCGACATCGAGGCGCGCCTCATCCACGCCTGGACGCCCGGCGCGAGCGCCACGCTCAGCTGCCGGCTGCCCGAGCGCGTCGGCAGCTTTGCCCATACCCGCTCGGGCGGCCTCTTGCTGGCGCTGGCCAAGCGCCTGGTGCTGGCGCGCCTGCCGGACGCGCAGGCCTGCGGCGAGATCACGCTGGAGACGCAAGACCTGACCCCGGTGGAGCCGGAGCTGGCCGGCACGCGCAGCAACGACGGCCGCTGCGACCGTGCCGGCAACTTCGTCTTTGGCACCCTCAGCGAGGCCAGGCCGCGCGAGGCGGTGGGCAGCTTCTACCAATACTCCGCGCGCCACGGCCTGCGCCGCCTGGCCCTGCCGGCGGTGGCGATCGCCAACAGCATCTGCTTCAGCCCGGACGGCACGCGCATGTACTACTGCGACACCACCAGCCGCAGCATCATGCAATGCGATTACGACGCCGAGCGGGCCGCGGTGACGCAGCCGCGCCTGTTCACGCGCGTGGCGCGCGCCCATGGCTGGCCCGACGGTGCGGTGATCGACGCCGAGGGCTGCTTGTGGAACGCGCAATGGGGTGGAGCCTGCGTGGCGCGCTATGCGCCGGACGGCCGGCTGCTGGGCTATGCGGAGGTGCCGGTGCCCAACCCCAGCTGCCCGGCGCTGGGCGGCCCGCAGGGCGACTGGCTGCTGGTCACCACGGCGCGCCAGGAGCTGGCGCCGGCCGAGCTGCTGGCGCATCCGCTCTCGGGCAGCCTGTTCGGTGGCCGCTGTGCCGCCGGGCTCTACCTGCCCGAGCCGCTGTTCAGGGACGCGTGAGCCGGCCGCGCCGGCCGTAGCGCTGCAACGCCACCGCGCGCAGGGTCTGCAGCGTGGCCTCGGCGCCCGGCGAGAGCCGGTGCCGCTTGCGCGTGACGATGCCGTAGACATCCATGCGCAGGCCCAGCTCGAAGGGCAGCACCGCCAGCAGGCCGGCATCCAGATAGGCCTGCACCAGCTCCTCGGGCAGGGCCACCAGCAGGTCGCTGCCCAGCAGCAGCTGGATGACGACGGGCAGGGCGGTGGTCTCGATGGTCTCGGCCGGCTGGCCCAGGCCATGGGCGAGGAACAGCGCGGTAAGGCGGTCGCGCAGGATGCTGCCGGGCGCCGGCATGATCCAGCCCTGCTGGGCCAGATCGTCCAGGCGCAGGTCGGGGCGCTGCAGCAGCGGATGCTGGGCGCGCACGATCAGGCTGTGGGGCTCGTCGGTGATGGGCTCGAAGTTGAGCTCGTCGGCGGAGTCGCCGTCGAGGATGCGGCCGATCACCAGGTCCAGCTGGCCCTCGCGCAGGCGCTGTATCAGCGGCTTGCTGGTGTCCACCGTGATCGCCACCTGCACGCGCGCATGGGTCTGCTTGAGCAACTGGATGGCCTCGGGCAGCAGGCCGGTGGAGGGCGTCATCACCGTGCCCACCGCGACCCGCCCGCTCAGGCCCGAGGCCAGCTGCATGACCTCCTGGTGCGCCGCGTCCATCTCGGCCAGGGCCGCGCCGGCGCGCCGTATCATCACCTCGCCATAACGCGTGGCCTGCACGCCGCGCGGCAGGCGCTCGAACAGCGGCACGCCCAGCGCATGCTCCAGCTCGCCAAGCAGCTTGGAGGCGGCCGGCTGCGTCAGGTGCGCGGCCTGGGCCGCGTGCAGGATCGAGCCATGCCGGCCCAGCTCCACCAGCAGCACCAGATGCCGGGTCTTCAGATGCGATCGGACAAAGCGGTTGGTGCGCGGGTCGGACATGGGGCGTCTCGTCGGCTTACTCGTGATAGAGCTGCGAGCGGCCGCCGTCGACCAGCAGGTCGCTGGCGTTGATGAAGCGCGCCTCGTCGCTGGCCAGGAACAGCGCCGCGTAGGCCAGCTCCTCGGGCTCGCCGATGCGCTTGCAGGGCAGCAGCTCGATCTGGCGCTGGCGCTCGGCCGCGGGCAGCGCGGCCAGCCAGGCCTCCACGCGCTCGCTGCGTATCAGGCCGGGCGAGATCGAGTTCACGCGCACGCCGCGCGCCGCGTACTCGATGCCCAGCGAGCGCGTCAGGCCGATCAGCGCATGCTTGGCCACCGGGTAGGGGAAGCAGCCGGGGATGATCTTGTGGCCGTGCACCGAGGCGATGTTGACGATGCTGCCGGCGCCATTGGCCAGCATGGCCGGCAGCACGGCGCGACAGCAGTTCCAGGCGCCCTCCAGGTCCACCGCGAAACAGCGCTGCCATTGCTCGGGCGTGAGCTGCAGCGGGTCGGCAAACACATCCATGCCGGCGTTGTTGACCAGCACGTCCAGCCGGCCGAAGCGCGCCAGGCCTTGCGCCACCATGGCCTGCACCGCGGCGGCGTCGGCGATGTCGGCGGCGACGAAGAGGCTCAGCGCCTCGCCCAGCTCGGCGCGGATGGCGGCGGCATCGGCGTCGTCGCGGTGGCTGTTGAGGATCACGCGCGCGCCCTCGGCGACGAAGCGCCGCGCGATCGCCCTGCCGATGCCCAGCGTCGAGCCGGTCACCAGCGCGACCTTGCCGTGCAGCCGGCCCGGGTTCACTGCCTCAGCCATGCTGGCCTCCGCGCGTCTTCAGTTGGTCCAGCAGCACCGCGGCCAGCAGGATGAGGCCGCGCATCAGGTATTGATAAAAGGCGTCGACGTCCAGCAGGTTCATCACGTTCTCCAGCGTGCCCATGATGAGCACGCCGATCAGCACGCCGAAGATGCGTGCGCGGCCGCCCTGCAGCGAGACGCCGCCCAGCACGCAGGCCGAGATCACGTCCAGCTCGAAGCCCTGGGCCGAGTTGGGCTGGCCGCTGGTGATGCGCGCGGCCAGGATCAGCCCCGCCAGCGCGGTGACCAGGCCCTGCAGCGCAAAGATCCAGACGCGCAGGCGCTCCACCCGCACGCCGGCCAGGCGCGCCGCCTCGGGGTTGCCGCCGATGGCCAGGGTGTTGCGCCCGAACACGGTGTGGTTCAGCAGCACGCCGAACACAAGGAAGCAGGCGGCGCTGGTCCAGACCGGCAGGGGCAGGCCCAGCAGCTGGCTGTCGCCCAGCGCGATGAAGCCCTCGCTGGCAATGCCCACCGCCTGGCCCCGGCTGACGATGAAGGCCAGGCCGCGCACCATCAGCATGGTGGCCAGGGTGGCGATCAGGGCGTTGACGCGCAGGTAGGCGATCAGCATGCCGTTGGCCGCGCCGATCAGCGCCCCCGCCAGCAGGCCGCCGCCCAGCGCCAGGCCCAGGCTGCCGCTGCGCTCCAGGATGATGGCGCCCAGCACGCCGGCGAAGGCGATGGTGGAGCCGACGGAGAGGTCGAAATCGCGCGAGGCCAGGCACAGCATCATGGTGCAGGCCACCATGCCGATCTGCGCCACCGAGAGCATCAGGCCGACGATGTTGGCGGCCGTGAAGAAGTTCTCCACCAGGGCCGCGAGCAGCAGGAACAGCAGCAGATAGCCCAGCGTCATGCTGTGCTCCTTCAGCCAGGGGCGCGCCGGCAGGGTCGGCAGGGGCGTGAGGGTGGAAGCGTTCATGGGGGCAATCAATCGCAGAAATCGGAGCAGGCAGGGTCGGGCAGGGCCAGTGCCAGCGCGGCGGTCTCGCTGGCCTGGGCGCGCGGCAGTTCGCCGCTGATGCGGCCGCCGCGCATCACGAGCAGGCGGTCGGCGATGCCCAGCACCTCGGGCAGCTCGCTGGAAACGACGATCACGCAGCAGCCGCGCGCGGCCACCTCGTGGATCAGGCGGTAGATCTCGTTCTTGGCGCCGACGTCGATACCGCGCGTGGGCTCGTCGAGTATCAGCACCTTGAGCCCCGGCTCGGCCAGCCAGCGCGCCAGGATCACCTTCTGCTGGTTGCCGCCCGAGAGCAGGCTTACCGCCTGCCGGCGGTGCGGCGTCTTGATGCGCAGGCGCTGGATGAAGTCGTCGGCCAGCGCCGCCTCGCGCCGGTGGCGCAGGAACAGCCCCGCCAGCAGGCCATGGCGGCGGCAGCTGATGTTGATGTTCTCGGCCACCGAGGCCTGCGTGAGCAGGCCCTGTTCCTTGCGATCCTCCGGGCACAGCACGATGCCGGCGGCGATCGCCGCCGCGGGCCCGGCGGCGCTGACCGGCGCGCCGTCCAGCAAGATCTGACCCCCACGGCGCCGGTCCGCGCCATAGAGCAGGCGCATCAGCTCGCTGCGGCCGGCGCCCACCAGGCCGAAGAAGCCCAGCACCTCGCCGCCGCGCACCTCGAAGGAGAGGCCGTGCGGCAGCGCCTGGCTGCGCAGCTCCTGCACCTGCAGGCGTTGCTGCCCGGCCGGGCGCGGGCGGTAGTCGTAGATGTCGCTGAGCTCGCGGCCCACCATGTCGCTGATGAGGCGCTCGCGCCGCACCTCGGCCATCACCGCATGGCTGGCCACCTTGCGGCCATCGCGGAAGATGGTGCAGCTGTCGCAGAGCGCGTACAGCTCCTCGAGGCGGTGCGAGATATAGATCAGGGTGCGGCCCTCGGCGCGCAGCGCATGCACGAGGCGGAACAGGATCTCGCTCTCGCGGTGCGAGAGGCTGCTGGTCGGCTCGTCGAAGGCGATGACCTGCGCGTCCTGCGCGACGGCCTTGCAGATCTCGACCATCTGGCGCTGGGCGATCGAGAGCTCGCCGAGCCGGGCGGCCGGGTCCAGCTCGATGCCGATGGCGGCCAGCTGCGCGGCCACGCGGCGCTGCGCCTCGGCGTGGTCGACCAGGCCGAAGCGCGTGGGCAGGCGGCCCAGCAGCACGTTCTCGGCCACGCTCAGCTCGGCCACGTACTGCAGCTCCTGGTGGATCACCGCGATGCCGGCGGCGATGGCGTCGCCGGCGCTGTGGAAATCGCAGGGCCGGCCGTTCAGCAGCAGGCGGCCGCCATCGGGGCGGTACTGGCCGCCCAGCATTTTCAGCAACGTGCTCTTGCCCGCGCCGTTCTCGCCCAGCAGGCCATGCACGCGGCCGGCATGGGCCTCGAAGCTGACCCCGTCGAGCGCCTTGACACCGGGGAATTGCTTGCTGACGTTCTCGAAGCGCAGCACGGCCGTGGACATGGCGATCACAAGCCCATCTGCCGACGCACGTCGGCCTGGTTCTTGCGCGTCATCAGCGTGCCGCTGGTGAGCGTCAGCGGCGGTGGCGCCTGCTGCTCGGCCACCCATTGCGCCACCAACGCGGCGGTCTCGTAGCCATGGCGGCGCGGGCTGATCAGCACGGTGCCGAAGAAGGCGGTGGCGGCGGGCTTGGCGAACTCGTTGAGCGCGGTCTGGCTGCCGCCGATGCCGATGCCCAGCAGCGCGTCCTGCCTGAGGCCGCGGCCCTCGCCGGCGCGCACGGCGCCCAGCACCGCCTCGTCGTTCATGCCGAACACCACCCAGCGCTTGAAGCCGGGATGCTTGGTGAAGGCGATGTTGGCGGCGTTGAAGGCGTTCTCGGTATCGGTCTTGGCCTGCGGCGCGTCCACCAGATTGGCCGCCGGCAGGCCGGCGGCCTTGAGCGCGTCCAGCGCCCCCTGGGTGCGTTCGCGCGCGGTCGGCAGCTGGTCGAAGGCCACCCGCAGCGCGCCCACCTCGGCCGCACGCCAGCCGCGCGCCCGCATCTCCTCGGCCAGGCCCTGGCCCACCTGCCTGCCGATCTCGTAGGCCGAGATGCCCATGTGCGGGATGCTGGCGATGGGCTTGCCGGCGCCGTCCACCAGCTGGTCGTCCACCGACATCACCTTGAGGCCATGGCGCTTGGCGGCGCGTTCCACCGCCATGCCCAGCTTCACGTCCGGCGCGCAGATCACGAAGCCCCGGGCCTTCTGGGCCGCCAGGTTGTCGATCGCGGCCATCATCTTTTCGCCATTGGGGATGCCGATCTTCACCAGGCTGAAGCCCTTGTCCTTGGCCGCCTGTTCGGCGAAACGCCATTCGTCCTGGAACCAGGGCTCCTCGGCCTGCTTGACCAAGAAGCCGATCTTGAGCGGCTCGGCGGCGCGGCTTGGGCCGGCCAGCAGCCAGGCGGCGCCCGCCGTCAGGGTCTGGCGTCTTGTCGGGCTCATGTCTTGTCTCCGTGGTGCGTGTCGTCAAACAGCGTTTCGGCCACCGCCAGCGGCCGCGCCAGGCTCAGGCCGAACAGGCTGCCCGCGAGCGGCATCGCCTGCAGCGCCTCCCGGGTCAGGCCCTGGCGCGCCGTGCTCACCAGCAGCTGGTCGCCGGCCGGGCCGCCCAGCGCCGGGCAGCTGGGGTTGGCCACCGGCACGCGATGGCGTTCCAGCATGCTGCCGTCGGCTGCATAACGGCAAACCTGGCCGGCACCCCATTGCGCGTTCCACAGGCAGCCCTCGGCATCGATCACCGAGCCATCGGGCCAGGCCTCCGCGTCGTCCATGGTGGTGAAGCGGCGCACATTGGCGACCCGGGCCGTCTCGGCCTCGTAGTCGCATTGCATGATGGTCTGCGCCAGCGTGTCGCAGAAGTACATGCGGTGGCCGTCCAGGCTGAAGCAGATGCTGTTGGCGATGGCCACCGCCGGCAGCGCCAGGCGGCGCAGGCCGTGCTGCAGCGAGTACTGGTAGAAGCTGCCGATGGTGTCGACGGGGCGGCGCTCGCGCGCCTCGTTCATGGTGCCGAACACGAAGTAGCCGCGGCGGTCGCAGCGGCCGTCGTTGACGCGGGTGCGCGGCTCCAGCGCGTCCACCGCCAGCAGCGGCGTGAGCTGGGCCGGTTGCGGGCCGGCGGCCTGCCGGTCTGCCAGCGTGGCCAGGCACAGGCGCTTGGCCAGGCCCAGCAGCAGGCGGCCCGAGCGTGCATGGGCAAAGCAGCCGAGCCGGTCCGGCAGGCGGCAGCTCAGCAGCGCGCCGCTGGCCGGCGTCCAGGCATGCAGGGCGCTGGCCTCGATATCGGTCCACCACCAGCGCTGGCTGCCGGCATGCCATTGCAGGCCTTCGCCGAGCATGGCGGTCTGAGCCAGGCTCAGCGCAAGGGGCTTGGATGACAAGCGAATATCTCCGATATATTTATATTTGCGGCCAGCTTAACCAGGCCATGCATATCCGTCCTATAGATATTTCCCCTCTACCTATCTCGAATTCGCATAGCTGCTGACGAAGCCGCGCGCCCGCTCGGCAACCTCGGCGGCGGTCATGCCCGGCGCATAGAGCGCGCCGCCGAGGCCGAAGCCGGCGGCGCCGGCGGCGCGGTAGGCCGCCATTGCCGCCGGCGTGATGCCGCCAACCGGCAGCAGGCGCAGGCCGGGCGGCAGTACCGCGCGCATCGCCTTCACCACCACGGGCGTGAGCAGCTCGGCCGGGAACAGCTTCACCGCATCGGCGCCCGCTTCCACGCAGGCCAGCGCCTCGGTGGGCGTGGCGGCGCCAGGCACGCAGCTGAGGCCCTGCGCCTTCACATGGGCGATCACGCGCGTGTCGGCATGCGGCATCACGATCAGCTCGCCGCCGGCCTCGCGCACGCGGTCGGCGGCATCGGGGCTCAGCACCGTGCCGGCGCCCAGCAGCGCGTCCGCGGGCAGGCAGCGCGCCAGCCGGGCGATCGAGTCCAGCGCCTGCGGCGAATTGAGCGGCACCTCGATGAGGCGAAAGCCCTGCTCGTACAGGCGCAGCGCGATGGCCTCGACCTCGTCGGGCCGGATGCCGCGCAGGATCGCCACCAGGGGCAGGGCGGCGAAGGCGGCGTCGAATTTGGTGTTCGGCATGGGGGCGTCCTCAGCAAGATTGGCTCAGCCGCCACAGGCCCAGCGCGGCGGTATTGGGCAGCAGGCGCGGCGTGGCGAGGTCGAACAGCGCCAAGGCGCTGGCATAGCGCTGGCACAGCGCCGGCTCGCCGACCAGCACCAGTGGCGCATCGGCATCGCGAGCCGCCAGGCCGGCGCGCAGCTCATGGCCGATCAAGAGGCCGGAAAGATAGTCGGGCAGGGCGCTGCCGGCCAGGCGCCCGCTGAGGCCCAGGGTGCGCACCGCAAACAGCTGATGCGAAAGGCCTTCCTGGCCGCGCTCGCGTGCCGCGCGCACGCCCGCGGCAAATGCGCTTGGATCGCTGCGGTCCTCGCTGGGCATCAGGCGTGCGAGCACCGAATGCTGGCGCAGCAGCGCGTAGAGCTCGCCGGTCAGATGGGTGGCAAAGCCGAGCAGCCGGCCATCGACGACGCGGGCCCATTTGCTGTGCGTGCCGGGCATGACGACGCAGCTGCGCGCGCCCAGCTCGGGCGCCAGCGTCAGCGTGCCCAGCAGCTGGGTCTCCTCGCCGCGCATCAGGTCGGGCACGCCGGCGGCGCTCTCGCAGCGCAGGCCCGGCAGCAGGCGCAGCGCATGGCCGCGCCAGGGCACCGCCAGCGCGCCCGCGGCCAGGGCCTGGGCGTCGGCGGGGCAGTCGGCGTACGGTACTTCGCGCCAGCCATGCTGGCTGCCCACCATGCCGCAGGCCAGCATCGGCAGGCCCAGCGGCGCCCAGTCGGCGATCAGCTCGTCCAGCGCCGCCGCAAAGGCGGCCGGACCGGCCGGGCCGCCCGCCAGCGTCGAGGCGCCGCGGGCCGAACGCCGCTCGCTCAAGACCTGACCCCGGGCATCGATGAGCATCGCGCGCAGGCTGGTGCTGCCCCAGTCCAGCCCGATCAGTTCCGCCTTGCTCATGACGATGCATCCTGGACGGAGCATGGCTTGCAGGCGAGCGCTCGTGCCCAGCGGAGCGCGCGGATCCGGCTCTGCCGGGCCGCCGGGCTCGCCCCCTTGAGGGGGAGGCGCGAAGCGCCTCCGGGGTGGGCCATCCTCACCATTCGGCCACGCTGCCATCGGCGTGGCGCCACAGCGGGTTGCGCCAATCGGGCGCGCTGCGGCTGGCCGCGATGACGCGCTCCTCGTCCACCTCCACGCCCAGGCCGGGCCCGGGCAGCGGCCGGATATAGCCGCCCTCGATATGGAAGTCGGCGCGGTTCTTCACATAGTCCAGCAGCTCGCCGCCCTGGTTGTAGTGGATGCCCATGCTCTGCTCCTGCAGCACGGCGTTGTGCGAGACGAAGTCCACCGCCAGGCAGGCGGCCAGCGCCACCGGGCCCAGCGGGCAATGCGGCGCGAAGGCGATGTCGTGGGCCTCGGCCATGCCGGCGATCTTCAGGCATTCGCTGATGCCGCCGGCATGCGAGAGGTCGGGCTGTGCGATGGCCAGGCCGCCGGCGGCGAACACGCGCTTGAACTCGAAGCGCGAGTACATGCGCTCGCCGGCGGCCAGCGGGATGCTGGTGTGCTGGGCCAGGCGCGCATAGCTCTCGTCCTGCTCGGCCAGCACCGGCTCCTCGACGAACAGCGGGCGGTAGGGCTCCAGCTCGCGCAGCATCACCTTGGCCATGGGCGCGCCGATGCGGCCGTGGAAGTCGATGCCGAACTCGATGGTCTGGCCGAAGGCGGCGCGGATCTCCGCGATGCGGGCCACCGCGGCATCGACCTTGGCGGCGCTGTCGATCAGCCCCATCTCCGCGCTGCCGTTGAGCTTGAAGGTATCGAAGCCGCCCTCGCGCAGGCGCCGGATGCCGGCGATCACATCGGCCGGGCGGTCGCCGCCGACCCAGGAATAGGTCTTCATGCGATCGCGCACCAGGCCGCCCAGCAGCTCGTAGACCGGCACGCCCAGGGCCTTGCCCTTGATGTCCCACAGCGCCTGGTCGATGCCGGCGATGGCGCTCATCAGGATGGCGCCGCCGCGGTAGAAGCCGCCGCGGTACATGGTCTGCCAGAGGTCGTTGATGCGCGCCGGGTCGCGGCCGATCAGATAGGGCTCGAACTCGTGCACGGCGGCCTCCACCGTGCGGGCCTTGCCCTCGATCACGGGCTCGCCCCAACCTGCGACGCCGGCGTCGGTCTCGATCTTCAGGAACAGCCAGCGCGGGGCCAGGCGATAGGTGGTGAGCTTGGTGATCTTCATGGGCATGGTCGATTTGCCCGGCGAGCTTAGGGGTGCGCCCTACATGGGAAATATGCTTTGTTGAGGCCCAGCTATGTCAACTTCGGATAGGCCCGCATGGCAAGATGGGCGGCCTCTTGATCTTGTGCATTCACGCAGGGAGCCCGCATGCGCCAGCGTTACCGCCGCCGCCCCGACCAGGCCGTCACCGCCGTGCGCCTGGCGCTGGATTTCGACGGCTTTCTGGCCTACCGCAAATGGGGCCATGAGCAGCGCGCGCAGGCGGGCGACTGGCTGGTGGACAACGGCGGCGAGGTCTACACCGTGGCGGCCGACTCCTTTGCCCGGAGCTACCGCGAGCTCAGCCCCGGGCGCTGGATCAAGGCGGCGCCGGTGTGGGCCGAGCGTGCCGCCCGCGCCGGCAGCGTGGCCACCAAGGAGGGCCTGACCGCCTACCAGGCCGGCGACTGGCTGGTCTCCAACGGCGCCGATGGCAGCGATGCCTATGCCATCGCTGCGGCGCGCTTCGAGCAGCTCTACGAGCCCGACCCCGAGGCCTGAGCCCCTCAGGCCTGGTGCAGCGTGCGTGCGCCGGCCGGCGCCGCCGCGGCCGGCGCGGAGCCGCGCAGGCCCAGCAGCTGCAGCGTGGCCAGGCCGGTCACGCCCAGCGCATGCATGAGCAGGAAGCCCAGGCCCCAGGCGCTGGGCGCCACCAGGCCGGACAGCGCCAGCGCCAGGCAGCCCAGCGCCCAGCCGAGGTTGCCGAAGGCCACCAGCTTCACGAGCCCGCGCGCCAGCGCCGGGCGGCTGAGCATCCAGGCCAGCAGCAGGCCATAGCCCAGCATGAAGAGGCCGCTTTCCACCAGCAGCGGCTGCGGCAGCGCCAGCAGTGCACCGAGCGGGCGCGCCAGCAGCAGCTGCAGCGCGGCCAGGCCGCCGCTGATGACGATGTCGGCCAGCAGGGCGGCCTTCAGCAGACGCGAGGGACGGATATGGGACATGGCTGACTCCTTCGAGGTGGTTGTGAATCGGTGCCCGCAGTATTTCCAGGCCGGGCGGGCGCGTCGATTACCTGGCAGGTAAGCGGCGCGAGCTTGGCGACAATGGCGGCCGGCCGCAGCATCCGCGGCAGGCGGGAGAAGGCATGCAGACACAGCAGCAGGCACAACAGCTTGTCGAGCCGAGCGCGCTCTTGCGCAGCTGGCGCAGCAAGCGCAGGCTCAGCCAGATGGAGCTGGCGCTCGAGGTGGGCGTCTCGCCCCGCCATCTGAGCTTTGTCGAGACCGGCCGCGCGCGCCCCAGCGCCGAGCTGCTGCTGGCCCTGGCGGCGCGCCTGGACATGCCGCTGCGCGAGCGCAGCCACCTGCTGCTGGCCCATGGCCATGCGCCGCGCTACTCGCAGCAGCCGCTGCAGGCGCAGGACATGCAACCGGTGCGCGCCGCCCTGCAGCGCCTGCTGGACGCTCACCAGCCCTATCCCGGCGTGGTGCTGGACCGGCACTGGAACGTGGTGCTGGCCAACCGGGCCGCGCTGGATCTCACTGCACTGCTGCCGCCCGAGTTGCGCGCCGCGCCGCCGCAGCCGCTCAACATCATGCGCGCCAGCCTGCATCCGCAGGGCATGGCGCGCTTCACCAGCAATTTCGCCGATTGGGGCGGCTATCTGGTCGAGGCCTTGCACCGCGCCGTGCTGGAAAGCGGCGATGCCGAGCTGCTGGCGCTGGAGCGCGAGGTCAGCGCCTATCCGAATGTGCAGGCGCTGCCCGCGGCCGCGGCGCCGGCCGCGCCGGCCCTGCTGGTGCCCTGCCAGCTGGAGCTGCCGATCGGCCGGCTCTCGCTCTTCACCACCCTGACCAGCTTCGGCACGCCGCGCGACGTGACGCTGCAGGAGCTGTGCGTGGAACTGTTCTATCCCGCCGATGGCGAGACCGAGCGCCTGCTGCGCGGCTAGGATGCAGCGCATGCAAAGCCAGAAAAAACCCGCCGCCCAGCGCTGCCTCGATGCCGAGGATCTCTGGTCCATGGACCGCATCGGCCAGCTGGCCCTGGCCCCCGACGGCCGGCGCGCTGTGTGCACGCTCACGCGCAGCAGCCTGGCCGAGAACCGCTCGCGCTCCAGCCTCTGGCTGCTGCCCACCGAGCGCGCCGCGCCGCTGCAGCTGACCCAGTGCGGCGACAAGGACGGCCAGCCCGCCTGGTCGCCGCAGGGTGATCGCATCGCCTTCCTGGCCAGGCGCGAGCAAGGCGAAGGCGCCCGCGACGAGACGCCCCAGCTCTACCTGATCGCGCCCGATGGCGGCGAGGCGCGGCGCGTGAGCCGGTTTGCGCCCGGCATCGAATCCTTCAAATGGCTGGCCGACGGCAAGCGCATCCTGTTCGCCGCCTGGGTCTGGCCCGGGCTCAAGGGCGCGGCCGCGCAGGCGCGCCAGTACCGCGAGTTCAGCCAGCGCAAGGAAAGCGGCTACGCCACCAGCGAGGCCTATTACCGCTACTGGGACCACAACATCCCGCAGGGCCGCGTGCTGCACCTGCTGCTGCTGGAGCTGGCCACCGGCCGGGTGCGCGATCTGTTCGAGGGCACGGCCTACGAGTTGCCGCGCGACGCCGCCGGCAACGAGGTCTACGACCCGAGCCCGGATGGCCGCCGTGTGGCCTTCCAGCATGACCCGGCAGGCCCGCCCCTGCCCGGCAACCGTCTGGCGCTGGCCGAGATCGATCTCGGCACGCGCCGCATCAAGCCGCTGGCCGACGACGCGCAATGGGATTTCGGCGCACCGCGCTACCGGCCCGATGGCAAGGCCCTGGCCTGCACCGCCGCCCAGGTCGGCCATCGCCACACCGCCCTCAACCAGCTCGCCCTGGTGGGCCCGGGCCGCGGCTGGCGCTTGGCTGACGAGCATGCCGACCTGCATGTGCAGGCGCCGCTGCGCTGGGCCGCCGATGCCGCGGCCCTCTTCTTCACGGCCGAGCAGCGCGGCCGCTGCCATCTGTGGCGGCATGGCCTGGCCGCGCAGGACCTCGCCATCGCGCATCAGGGCGGCTGGGTGCAGGGCTTCGACATCGCGGGCGAGGTGCTCATCACCGCCAGCGACAGCGCCATGCATCCGGTGCGCGTGCAGGCAAGGCGCGCCGGCATGGATGCACCCATGCGCCTGGAAAGCTTCAACGACGGCTTGCTGGCGCAGCGCCAGCTCGGCGAGCTGCGCGAGGTAAGCGTCACCGGCGCCCTCGGCGAGCCGGTGCAGCTGTGGCTGACCTTGCCGCCCGGCTTCGACGCCAAGCGCAAGGCCAAGAAGAAGTACCCGGTGATGCAGGTCATCCACGGCGGCCCCTTTGCCGCCGCCGGCGACACCTTCAGCTACCGCTGGAACCCCCATGTGCTGGCCGGCCGCGGCCATGTGATCGCGCAAGTGAACTACCACGGCTCCAGCGGTTTCGGGTTCGCCTTCCGCGACAGCATCATGGGCCGCCAGGGCCAGCTCGAGCTGGAGGATATCGAGGCGGCGAGCGACTGGCTGCGCAAGCAGCCCTGGGCCGACAAGCAGCGCCTCAGCGCCACCGGCGGCAGCTATGGCGGCTTCCTGGTCGCCTGGATGAACGGCCACGTCAAGCCTGGCCGCTACCGCAGCTATGTCTGCCACGCCGGCGTGTTCGACCGCGTTGCCACCTTCAGCGCCGACTCCTATATGGACCGGCCGCGCGACCTGGGCGCGCGTTACTGGGACGACGGCCCGAAGGTGCTGGCCCAGAGCCCGCACAGCGCCGCCGCACAGATGCACACGCCCACCCTGGTGATCCATGGCGCGCTGGACTACCGCGTGCCCGACTGCAACGGCCTGGCCTACTACAACACCCTCAAGGCCCGCGGCGTCGATGCCCGCCTGCTCTGGTTCCCCGACGAGAACCATTGGGTGCTGAAGCCGCAGAATTCGCGGCTCTGGTACCGCGAGTTCCTGGACTGGATCGTGGCGCACGATGCGCCGGCAGGTGCAAGACGGGCTTGATCTGATCAAATTCGGCGGCTGCGTCTTGTATCAACCCTGAGCACCATCGGCCATGCAAGCACTGAAACTCCGACTCTTCGATTGGGGCCCGTCGCCCTTCTGCATGAAGCTGCGCTCGGTGCTGAGCTACAAGGGGCTGCCGTACGAGCGCGTGCCCGTGCTGGGCCCCTCGCTGATGGAGCTGCTGCGGCGCAGCGAGGTGCGCAAGGTGCCCGCGCTGGACGTCGACGGGCGGCTGCTGATCGACTAGACCGATATCGCCCACGAGCTCGAACGCCTGTTCCCGATGCCGACTATCCTGCCTGCGGATCCGCGCCTGCAGGGGCTCTCGCATGCGCTCGAGGACTGGGCGGACGAGGCGCTGTATTTCCTGGGCCTGTACTTCCAGTGGCTGGAGCCGCGCGGCAAGCCGATGGTGCGCAAGGCGTTCGGCGCCACGCCGCTGGGCATCGCCGCGCGCCTGTTTTATCAGCGCCGCATCGCGGCGCAGCTGCGCGGGCAGGGCACGGGCCGCAAGTCGGCCGGCCACATTGCCAGTGACCTGCGGCGCGAGCTCGCGGCCCTGACGGGCATGCTGGCCGGCCAGCCCTTTCTGCTGGGCGCGCAGCCCTATCTGTGCGACTTTGCCGTCAATGCCCAGCTGGTCTACATGTCCCGCCCGCCCGGCAGTGCCGAGATCCTGGGCGAGTACCCCGTGCTGGCGGCCTATATGGAGCGCATGAAGTCCCTGCGTGCAGCGCCTGGGCAGGCGGGCGGCTGAGCGCCGGAGCGCGGGCCGGCCCGCGCTCAGCAGGGCACCACCTTGTGCCGCACCGCATACATCACCAGCTCGGCATTGCTTTCCACGCCCAGCTTGCGCAGGATGCGGGTGCGGTAGGTGCTCACCGTCTTGACGCTGATGAACATCTTGGCGCCGATGTCGGTGAGCGAGATGCCCTGCACGATCATCAGCATGATCTGGTGCTCGCGGCTGGAGAGCTTCAGGTGTGGCGCCTCGTCGCCGCCACCTCCGGGCTGCAGCAGCAGGCGCTGGGTGGCGGCGCTGGTGAGGTAGCGGTTGCCGCGCACCACCTCGTGGATGGCGCGCACCAGCTCCTCGGATTCCACGTCCTTGGTCAGGTAGCCATTCGCGCCGGCGCGCAGCGCCACCAGGGCGTATTGCTCGGCCGGGTACATGGAGAGCAGCAGCACCGGCAGGCGCGGGAACTCGGCGCGTATCGACTGCATCGCTTCCAGGCCGCTGCGGCCCGCCATGTTCACGTCCAGCAGCACCACGTCGAAGGCGCCACCGCGCAGCTTGCCGAACATCTCGGCCACGTCCTTGGCCTCGTCGGTGACGCGGATGTCGGCCTCATCGGAGAGCAGGCGGCGCAGTCCAGTGCGGAAGATGGTGTGGTCGTCGACCAGCAGGGCTCGGATCATGGCGCGCTCGGTATCAAGAGGTGCAGGCGGGTGCCGCCCGCGGGCAGGGCCAGCAGCTCGAGGCTGCCGCCCAGTTCACGGGCGCGCTCCCGCATGCCCAGGATGCCACGCGCGTCCAGGCGCGGCACGTTGCCGGCCAGGCCCATGCCATCGTCGCGCAGCTCGAGGCTGAAGCTGCCGCCGGCCTCGGCCAGGCGCAGCGCCACATGGCGTGCCTGGGCATGCTTGGCGATGTTGTTGAGCCCCTCCTGCACGATGCGGTAGACGCTGGTGGCGCGGTCGGCGCGCAAGGCCGGCAGGGCCTCGGTGCAGGCGAACTCGCATTCGATCTCGTAGCGCGTACCGAAGCGCAGCAGCTCGCGGCGCAGGGTTTCCTGCAAACCCAGGTGGTCCAGGCCGCTGGGGCGCAGTTCCTCGGACATGTCGCGCACAGTCTGGATCGCCTCCTGCGTCACCTCCAGCAGGCCGGCGATGATGGTCTTGAGTTCGGCGTCGGCCACACGCCGGTCGATGCGCCGCACATCCATCTTGATCGAGGCCAGCAGGCCACCCAGCACATCGTGCAGCTCGCGCGCGAACTGGCCGCGCTGGGCCTCGCGGTCGCGGTTGATCTGGGCCGCCAACTCCTGCAGGTCGCGGCGCGCCTGGCGCAGCTCTTCGTCGCGCCGCACGTTCTCGGTGACGTCGATGCCCACCCCCACCACCGCGGGCCGGCCGCGGTAGTCCAGCCGCGAGGCATGCACCTCCACGTAGACGCGCCGGCCGTCCTTGTGCAGGCCCGGTGAGACATAGCGCGTGCCGCCCAGCTCGCCGCTGATGCGGCGCCGGAAGATGCTCAACGACTCCTCGAGGAAGTCGGGCGGGATCAGCTCGTGCAAGGTGAGCCCGGTCATCTCGGCGCGCGTGTAGCCCAGAAAGCCGGCCCAGGTTTCGTTGCAATAGACGAAGCGCTGGTCCTGGATCACGTAGACGCCGGCAATCGACTGCTCGACGATGGACTGGAAGGAGGGATCCTCCAGCGCCAGCTTATGGTCTGTGGTGCTCATGGTCATGCCGATACCGGTACCTGCAGGCGCAGGCAGCTGCCGCCCTCCGCCAGGGCCTGGGCCTCCAGCGCGCCGCCGAGTTCGCGCGCGCGCTCCTTCATGCCCAGCAGATCGCGCGCCGCGCCGGCCAGGCCGGGCCCGTCGCTGCGCAGCTCCAGCAGCAGCTCGCTGTCGTGCTGCTGCAGGCGCACGGCGAGGCGGCGCGCGGGTGCGCCGCGCAGCAGCAAGAGCTGCAGGCCCTCCTGCAGCACACGGTAGATGCTGGTGGCGCGCTCGCTGGCCAGCGCAAAGCTCAGTTCGGCGCAGTCCAGGCTGCAGTCGATGGCATGGCGCGCGCCAAAGCGTGCCAGCTCGCGTTCCATGGTGGGGCGCAGGCCCAGATGGTCCAGGCCGCTGGGGCGCAGCTCCTCGGACATCTCGCGCACCGTCTGGATCGCCTCCTGCGTCATCGCGGTGAGGCCGGCCACCATCCGCAGCAGCTCGGGGTCCTGCACGCGGCGGTTGATGCGCTTGATGTCCATCTTGATGGAAGCCAGCAGGCCGCCCAGCACGTCGTGGATCTCGCGCGCGAAGCGGGCGCGCTGGACCTCGCGGTCGCGGTTGATGTGGGCGGTGAGTTCCTGCAGGTCGTGGCGCGCGCGGCGCAGCTCTTCGTCGCGCGCCACGCGTTCGCTCACGTCGATGCCCACGCCCACCACCGCGGGCCGGCCGCGGTAGGCCAGGCGCGTGCCATGCACCTCCAGGTGCACGCGGTGGCCGGCCTTGTGCAGGGCCGGGGTCACGTAGCGCACGCTGGGAATCTCGCCCGAGATGCGGCGCCGGTAAATGCTCAGTGACTGGTCGAGGAAGTCCGCCGGCACCACGTCGCGCAGCGTGAGGCCGATCATCTCTTGCCGCGTCATGCCCATGAAGCCGGCCCAGGTCTCGTTGCAGTAGACGAAGCGCTCGTCCTGCAGCACATAAACGCCCGCGATCGATTGCTCGATGATGGCCTGGAAGGAGGGATCTTCCATGGTGCTGGCGTCGCTGGTGCTCATGGTCGCAGTCTAGTGCGCCATCGCCTGCCGCACCGCGGCTTCCCAGCGCGCCATCAGCTCGCCGGCGCGCTGGCGCGACAGCGTGGGGTGGAAATAGCGCTCGGGCCGCCAACGCTGCTCCAGCTCGCCGAGCCCGGCATAGACGCCGGTGGCCAGGCCGGCCAGATAGGCCGCGCCCAGGGCGGTGGTCTCCACCACCCGGGGGCGCACGACCGGGATGCCCAGCAGATCGGCCTGGAACTGCATCAGCAGATTGTTGACGCTGGCGCCGCCGTCCACGCGCAGCTCATTGATCGAGGCGCCGCCGCCGGCTTGGGCATCGCGGTCCATGGCCTGCAGCAGCGCCGCGCTCTGGAACGCGATGCTCTCCAGCGCGGCGCGCGCGATATGGGCCACGGTGCTGCCGCGTGTCAGCCCGACGATGGCGCCGCGCGCCTCGGCACTCCAGTAGGGTGCGCCCAGGCCGGTGAAGGCGGGCACGAACATCACGCCGCCGGCATCGGGCACGCTCTCGGCCAAGGCCTGCACCTCGCTGCTGCCCTGGATCGCGCGCAAGCCGTCGCGCAGCCATTGCACCACCGCGCCGCCCACGAACACGCTGCCTTCCAGCGCGTATTGGGCCGCGCCGCCCGGCTGGGCCGCGCGCGTGCTCACCAGGCCGTTGGCCGAACTGCGTGCCTCGGTGCCGGTGTGCATCAGCATGAAGCAGCCGGTGCCATAGGTGCTCTTGGCCAGACCGGGCCGGAAGCAGGCCTGACCGAACAGGGCGGCCTGCTGGTCGCCGGCGATGGCGCAGATCGGGATGGGCCCGCCCAGCAACTCGGCCGTGCTCTCGCCGAAGCAGTGGCTGGAGGGATGCACCGCCGGCAGCAGCGCCGCGGGCACGCGCAGCTGCTGCAGCAGGGCCTCGTCCCAGCCCCCGCGGTGGATGTTGAAGAGCAGGGTGCGCGAGGCATTGCTGACGTCGGTGGCATGCACGCCGCCGCCGGTGAGCTGCCACAGCAGCCAGCTGTCCACCGTGCCGAAGGCCAGCTCGCCCTGTTCGGCGCGCGCGCGTGCGTCCGGCAGCTGGTCCAGCAGCCAGGCGATCTTGGTGGCCGAGAAATAGGGGTCCAGCTGCAGGCCGGTGCTGGCGCGCACCTGCTGGGCAAGACCCGGCACCGCGGCCAGCGCTGCGCAATCAGCCTCGGTGCGGCGGTCCTGCCAGACGATGGCGTGGTGCAGGGGCTGGCCCGTGCGGCGGTCCCACAGCAGGGTGGTCTCGCGCTGGTTGGTGATGCCGATGGCGGCGATGTCGCGCGCTGCCAGGCCGGCGCGGGCCAGGGCCTCGCGCGCGGTGGCCAACTGGGCCTCCCAGATCTCGGCCGGGTCGTGCTCGACCCAGCCGGGCCGGGGGTAACGCTGGCGCAGTTCGCGCTGCGCCAGCGCCAGCACCTGCCCGTCCTGATCGAACACGATGCTGCGCGAGCTGGAAGTGCCCTGATCAAGCGCGAGAAGGTACTTCATGGCAGGCGCCTCAGAACAGGTGCTGCAGGCCGAACTCGTAGCCCGACTTCTCGCTCAGCGCCTTGCGCTCGTTGGCGAAGTTGGTATAGACCGCGGTGCGCTTGGAGAGCGAGTAGTAATAGCCCAGCGAGAGCTTTTGCGAGCCCACCGTGCCGGCGTTCTTGTACTCGCCATAGCTGGCGCGAATCTGGCCCGCGCCCAGCGGCACCACCGTGGAAACCGCCCAGGTCTTGACCTTGTTGCCGCCGATGTCGGTGCCGTCGCCCAGCATGGCGTTGAGCGTGAGCGCGTCGAAGGCATAGGCGCCGAACAGGCTCAGCAGCTTGGAGCGGCCGTCGGCCGGCTTCTCGTAGCCCAGACGCAGCTGCCAGGGGCCGGGGGCATAGCCCAGCGCGAAGGAGTAGGGGCTCTTGTTGGCCACGCCGCTCCAGCCCGGATTGCCCTCCTTGGCGGCCACCTGGGCCGAAAGCGAGAAGGCGCCGGCGCTGTAGTCATAGGTGACCGCGTTGTTGTACCAGAGGTTGCCGATATAGCCGGTATCGGCGATGAAGCCGTTGGTGGCGTTGTCCCAGAACCAGGGATCGACGAGGATCTGCGGCAGCAGCGCAGCCGTCATTTGCCGGCCCAGCGTGAGTGAACCCCACTTGCCGCGCAGGCCCACGTAGGAGGCCTGCGACCAGAAGGTGCCGGTCGGGTTGTTGAGGAAGGCGCCGGGGTTGTTGGTCGTGCCATCGTCGGCGTTGAGGCGGTGGTCCAGCATGAAGAAGGCCTTCATGCCATCGCCCAGGTCCTCGCTGCCACTGAAGGCCAGATGGCTCATGGCGCCGGTGCCCATGCGCTTGACCGAGGAGCCGATGTCCTTGCCCACGTTCAGGTCGATGCGGCCCGAGACGCTGACGCTGGATTGCGCGCTGGCACTGGCGGCCAGGGCGAGCAGGGTGGCCGCCAGGGCGGCGGGCTTGAGGATGTGCTTGCTCATATCTCTTGTCTCCTACGGCGGGGCGCTGAGAGCCCCTGGTTGTGGGTTTGGTGTGCCTGCTGCTTGCCATGCGGGCATGGCGCTGCCGCGACGACAGCGCAGGCGACCGTCGGCGGGTGGGGATGGGGGGGTGCGAGGACTCAGCCGCCGGGGCTGCCGTACTTGCGGCGCAGGGCCTTCTTGTCGAACTTGCCGACGCTGGTCTTGTCGATGCCGGGCACGAACAGCACCTGGTCGGGTACGGCGTAACGCGGCACCACGCCCTGTTCGGCCAGCTGGGCCACCAACTGCTTGAGCTCCTCCTCGGTGAGGGTGTCGGCAAAGGCCGGCTTGGGCGTGACGATGGCCAGGGGCCGCTCGCCCCATTTCGCGCTCGCCACGCCGATCACCGCCACCTCGGCCACGCCGGGATGGCTGGCGATCAGATGTTCGAGATCCAGCGAGGAGATCCACTCGCCGCCGGTCTTGATGACGTCCTTGAGGCGGTCCACCAGGCGCAGGCAGCCGCTCGCGTCGATGCGGCCGATGTCGTTGGTGTGCAGATAGCCGCCCTGCCACAGGACCTCGGAGGCGGCCGGGTTGCTCAGATAGCCCTGGGTCAGCCAGGGCGCGCGCACCACCACCTCGCCCAGCGCCTCGTCGTCATGCGGCACCTCGCGCAGCTGGTCGTCGACGATGCGCAGGTCCACCAGCGGGATGGCCCAGCCGGCGCGCATGCGGAAGCCGGCATCGCTGCTGCTGGCGTCCGCCGCAGCGGGGCGCTGTGCCAGCGTCAGGATGGGGCAGGACTCCGACATGCCATAGCCGGTGAAGATGTCGATGCCATGCGCCAGCGCCTGCTGGCACAGGCCCGGTGGCAGCACCGAGCCGCCGGCCACGATCTTCCAGCCCTCGAAGCGCTGGCCCTGGGCCGCGTTGATGACCATCTGCAGCACCGTCGGCACGCCGTGCGAGAAGCTCACGCGCTCGCGCCGCACCAGCTCGACGATGCGCTCGGGCACGTAGCGGCCGGGATAGACCTGCTTCACCCCCAGCAGGGTGGCCACGAAGGGCAGGCCCCAGGCATGCACGTGGAACATTGGCGTTAGCGGCATGTAGACGTCGCCGCGGTGAAAGCGCTGCTGCTCCGGACTCGCCGCCAGGCCCGCGGCGGTGGCCAGGGTGTGCAGCACGATCTGGCGATGGCTGAAGTACACCGCCTTGGGCAGGCCGGTGGTGCCGGTGGTGTAGAAGGTGGTGGCGCGCGTGTCCTCGTCCAGCTCGGGGAAGGCGTAGTCGCTGCTGGCCGCGCCCATCAAGGCCTCGTACTCGCCGTCCACGCCTTCGCTGTCTTCGCTGCCGCCGGCCTCGTCGCGCAGCGCGATCACGCGCTTGAGCTCGGGCAGGCGCGGTCGCAGTGCCGCGATGGTGGTCAGAAAATCCTCGTTCACCAGCAGGGTGCTGGCACCGCAGTGGTCCAGGGTGTAGGCGATCTGCTCATTGGACAGGCGCACATTCACCATCATCAGCACCGCGCCCATCATCGGGATGGCGAAGTAGGCCTCCAGATAGCGGTGGCTGTCCCAGTCCATCACCGCCACCGTGTCGCCGGGGCGGACGCCCTGGGCGCGCAAGGTATTGGCCAGCCGCGCCACGCGCTTCGCAAACTCGCGGTAGCTGTAGCGCGATTGATCGCGGTAGACGATTTCCTGCTCGGCGGCATTCGCCAACGGGGTGTGCAGCAGCTGCTTGATCAGCAGCGGGTAGGCATAGGCCGATGCGGTGCGCACGATGGTCTCGGGCTGGGGCTCGGGCTGGGTGGCCATGCGGGTCTCCTGAGGGTTCTTGATCTGTGCGGCAAGCGTAGGCAGACGCGCCGTGCCTGGCCGTCAGAAATTTCTGCCACGGGGCTAGGAAGGTTCTGAAACGCGGCTCGTCAGAACATTCCTACGCAGGGTGTGGAAGCTTCCGACGGACAGGCGCCGAGGCGCTGCCTAGGATTGCTTCAAACAGGGGCGAGACCCCATCCCCGGACCCGCAGGAGACAAGCCAGATGAACGAACAGCACTTCGCCATACGCGCCGACGATGGCCACGAGATCGAGACTTTTGCCTGGAGCGGCGATGCCAAGCCGCGTGCCGTGGTGCAGATCGTGCACGGCATGGCCGAGCATGCGCGCCGCTATCGCCATGTGGCCCAGGCCCTGGTGGATGCCGGCTATGCGGTCTATGGCAGCGAGCACCGCGGCCACGGTGAATGGGCACAGGCCCAGGGCAGCCTGGGCGACTTCGGTCCGCGCGGCTTTGCCGCCGCCATCGCCGACATGGCCAGCGTCTCGCGCGAGCTGCGCGCCCGCCATCCGGGCCAGCCGCTGGTGATGCTGGCCCACAGCATGGGCTCGTTCGCGGCCCAGATCTACCTGCTCGAGCACAGCGCCCTGGTGGACGCAGTCGCGCTCTCCGGCACCGCGGCGCTGGACCTGCTGGACCCGCGCATCTCGGGCTGGACCGTGGAGGGCGCCAACGCCGCCGTGCCGCAGCCGCAGACGCCGGCCGATTGGCTCAGCCGCGACCCCGCCGTGCCCGCCGCCTACATCGCCGATCCGCTGTGCGGCTTCGCGCTCACCGAGGCCTCGCTGTTCTCGGTCTTCGATCTTGGCAACAAAGCTACCGCCGACGTGGCGCAGCTGCGCCGCATCCGCGCCGAGCTGCCGCTGTATCTGTTCACCGGCGACCAGGACCCGGTGAACGGCTACCTGGCCTGGTACGAGCCGCTGCTGGCGCGCCTGCGCGAGGCCGGCATGCGAGACCTTAGCAGCCATGTCTATGGCGGCGCGCGCCATGAGGTGCTCAACGAGACCAACCGCGCCGAGGTGATTGCCCAGCTGCGTGCCTGGCTGGATCGCGTCACCGCCTGAGCCTCACCGCTATCCCTCAGCCGCCACAAGCCCCGCATCGGCCGGGGCGGGGGATGGCTTTGCCCTCGGAGCGTGGGGATCACGCTCGCCACTACGAAAAACGGAGACAAGCAAGATGAACCGCAACGCAATCAAGCATGGCCTGCGCGCCACCGCCCTGGCCGCCACCCTGGCTCTCGGGCTGGGCGCGGCGCAGGCCGCCGAGGTGGAGCTGCTGCCCGGCGGCCAGCTCTCGGCCACCAGCAGCGAGAAGACCAAGCCCGGCCAGTTCAAGAAGGCCGCGCCCTGGCGCATCGGCGTCAGCTGGGCCGGCATGGGCAACAGCTGGATCGTGCAGATGATCTCCGAGATGCGCCACACCGCGGGCCTGGACAAGAACATCGGTGGCTTCATCGTCACCGAGGCGAACTGGAACCCTGCCAAGCAGGTGGCCGATGTGGAAGACCTGCTGGCCAAGAAGGTCGACGTGCTCATCATCGGCCCGATCTCGCAGGCGGTCGGCGCGCCGCTGATCGAGAAGGCTGCCAAGCTGGGCATCCCGGTGGTGACCTTCGGCGCCTACGGCCCGGCCACCATGAGCACGGTGGAGGTGATGGCCGGCGGCAAGGTGTTCGGCCAGCAGGGCGGCGAGTTCCTGCGCAGGGAGCTCAAGGGCAAGGGCAATCTCTGGGTGTTCCGCGGCGTGGCCGGGGTGGACGAGGAGCAGCTGCGCTATGACGGCTTCCGCAAGGCCATCGAGGGCTCGGAGCTGAAGATCACGCAGGAGGTGTTCGGCGACTGGAACTACGCCAAGGGCAAGCAGCTGTGCGAGAACCTGGTGCTCTCGGGCCAGCAGGTCGATGGCATCTGGTTCTCGGGCTCGGAGATGACGCGCGCCTGCCTGGACGTCTTCAAGGAAGCCGGCAAGGCCCTGGTGCCGATGACGGGCGAGGCCAACAACGGCTTCCTGCGCATCTGGAAGGAGAGCGGCCTGAAGAGCGTGGCGCCGCTGATGACCCCCGGCCTGGGTGCCGCGGTGGTGCGCGCCGCCACCGGCCTGCTGGAGGGCAAGCCGCTCTACCGCAGCTACTTCTCGACCATGGCGCCGATCGCGCGCGAGCAGCTCGACAAGTTCTACCGCCCCGACCTGAACGACGCCTTCTGGCTGCCCAGCGGCCTGCCCGAGGACAAGCTGCACCAGCAGTTCCGCCGCTGAAGCCGAGGGCTCACAACATGGACCATCCCCAGGCAGGGCAGGCAGCGCCACGCGTGCTGCTGCGCCAGGTGTCCAAGCGCTTCGGCTCCACCGCGGCGCTGCAGCAGGTCTCGTTGGCGGGCGCGGCCGGTTCCATCCACGCCGTCACCGGCGAGAACGGCGCCGGCAAGTCCACGCTGATGAAGCTGCTCGCCGGCGTGCATGCGCCGGACGAGGGCGAGATCTTCATCGACGGCGTCGCCGTGCGCCTGGCCAGCCCGGCCGCAGCACGCCGCCTGGGGGTGTCCACGGTGTTCCAGGAGCTCACCGTGCTGCCCAATCTCAGCGTGGCCGAGAACCTCTGCCTGGGGCGCGAGCCACTCAGCGCCCGCATGCTGGACCGCGGTGCGATGCGGCGTCAGGCCGAGGCGGTGCTGGCGCGCGCCGGCATCAGCCTGGCCCCGCACCGTGCCTGCCGCGAGCTCAGCATCGGCGAGCAGCAGATGCTGGAGATCGCCAAGGGCCTGGCCGCCGAGGCGCGCATCTTCATCTTCGACGAACCCACCGCACCGCTGAACCGCGCCGAGGTGGACCGCCTCGAGCGCCTGCTGCTGGCGCTCAAGGCCCAGGGCAAGCTGATCTTCTACATCAGCCACCGGCTGGAGGAAATCTTCCGCTTCTGCGACACCGTCTCGGTGTTGAAGGACGGCCAGCATGTCTGCACCCAGGCGAGCGCGGCGCTGAACCCCGACCGCCTCGTCAGCCTGATGGTCGGGCGCGAGCTGCAGCAGCTGTTCCCGCCGCGCGCCGCCGAGCGCCCCGGCGCCGCCCTGCTGCACGCCCGCGGCCTGCAGGTGGGCGAGGCGCGTGCCGGGCAAGACCTGACCCTGCGTGCCGGCGAGATCGTCGGCATGGCCGGCCTGGAGGGCCAGGGCCAGCGCGAGCTGTTGCGTGCGCTGGCGGGGCTGGCGCGGCCGCGTGCCGGCAGCATCGAGCTGATCGACGAGCTGGGCCGTGCGCATGCCGTGCAGCACCGCCACGGCGCGGCGCAGGCGGTACGCCAGGGCGTGGCGCTGATGCCCGAAGACCGCAAGGCCGAGGGCCTCTACCTTGACCTGCCGATCCAGGACAACATCTGGCTGGGCCGCCTGCGCGGCACACGGCTGTGGCAGCGCGCCCGCCGCGACCCGGCCCTCATCACCCGCCTGGCCGAGCGCATGCAGATGCGCAGCGCCCCCGCGCTGGCGGTGGGCGCGCTGTCCGGCGGCAACCAGCAGAAGGTGATGCTGGGGCGCTGGCTGGCCTCGGGCGTGCGCGTGCTGCTGGTCGAGCAACCCACGCGCGGCGTGGACGTGGGCGCCAAGGCCGAGATCTACGGCCTGCTGCGCCAGTTCGTCGCCGAGGGCGGCACGGTGCTGGCGGTGTCGGGCGATCTGCCCGAACTGATCGGCCTGTGCGACCGCATCCTGGTGCTGCGCCAGGGCGCCATCGTCGGCACCATGGCGGGTGCTGCGGCCAGCGAGGAGGGCCTGCTGGCCCTAGCCCTGCAGGAACGCCCCGCCCAGGCCGGCATCCCGTCAAGCCAGGTGCAGGAGGCCTGAGATGAGCACCACCATCCGTTCCGGCCTGAGCCGCTACACCCTGGGCCTGCCCCTGCTGCTGGTGCTGGGCCTGCTGGCCAGCAATGCGGACTTCCGCCAGCCCCAGAATCTGCTGAACTTCGGTGGCCAGATCGCCGCCCTGCTGATCGCGGCGCTGGGTCAGCTCTTCGTCACCCTGCTGGGCGGCATCGACCTCTCGGTAGGGGCGGTGATGAGCCTCAGCAGCTGCCTGCTGGCGGTGCAGCCAGACCCGCTGTGGGGCGTGCTGTTCGCGCTGGGCCTGGGCCTGGCGGTAGGCCTGCTCAATGGCGTGGGCGTGGCGCTGGCGGGCGTGCATCCGCTCGTGATGACGCTCAGCACCGCCACCTTTCTACAGGGCCTGGCCCATGTGGTGCTGCCCATCCCCGGCGGCCGCATCGCGCCGGCGCTCACCCATGCGGCCTCCGGTACTTGGCTGGGACTGCCGCACTCGCTGCTGTGGTGCGGCGCGGCGGTGGCGGGCGTGGCCTGGCTGCTGAACCGCAGCCGCCTGGGCCTGCATTTCTATGCGGTGGGTGGCCAGGCGCGCAGCGCCTACCTGAACGGCGTGAATGCGCGCGCCCTGGTGGTGCTGGCCTATATGGCCTGCAGCCTGCTGGCGGCCGTGGCGGGCATCTACCTGACCGGCCGCGTCGCCGCCGGCGATCCGGCGCTGGGCTCGGCCTTTGCGCTCGAGTCGGTGGCGGCGGTGGCGCTCGGCGGGGTGCAACTCACCGGCGGTGCCGGCAGCGTCACCGGCGTGGTGGCGGGGGCCCTGAGCCTGGGTCTGCTCACCAATGGACTGAACCTGTTTGGCGTCTCGCCCTTCATGCGGGCGGTGCTCACCGGTTGCCTGCTGCTGGCGGCGGTGAGTGTGCAGCGCCGTCGAATCGTGGGAATGTAGTGATGAGCAAGCTGTCTTCTTTTCTCATCCGCGCGCTGGCCCTGCCGCCGGCCTATACCGGCACGGCCCTGCTGCTGCTGGCCGCGGCCTGGCTGCGCCCCAATCTGCTCTCGCCGATGTTGCTGCTGCTGATCTTGCGCCAGGCGGCACCGCTGGGCATCGCGGCGATGGGTCAGTCGCTGGTGATGCGCGGGCGTTCGCTGGATCTCTCGGCCGGCGGGGTGATCGCGGCGGTGGCCTATCTGCTCACCAGCGGCGCGCTGCCGCTGAGCGAGCCGCTGGCCCTGCTGCTGTGCCTGCTGCTGGGTGCGGCGGTGGGCGCCTTCAATGGCCTGCTGGTGGTGGGTGTGCGCGCCTCCGCGGTGATCGTGACGCTGTCGGTCTCGATGATTCTCTCGGGCATCGTGATCGCGCTGAGCCAGTTCCATGCGCCCGGCGATGCGCCGCAGTTGCTGCGCGAACTGGCGCGCACGCGCTGGCTGGGCCTGCCGCTGCCGGTGCTGGGCTGGGCCGCGCTGCTGCTGCCGGCGGCCTGGCTGATGCGACGCAGCGTCTACGGCCGCGCGATGGACGCGATCGGCGCCAACCCGCGTGCGGCCGAGCTCTCCGGCCTGCCGCATCTGCGCGTGGTCTTCATCGCCCATCTGGCCTCGGGCCTGCTGTCGGCGCTGAGCGGCTTTGTGCTGCTCGGCTTTGTGGGCGTGGGCAGCGTCAATCTGGGCGCCGAGCTGGCGCTCAACTCGCTGGCCGCGGCCATCCTGGGTGGCGTCAACTTCGGCAGCGGGCGCGGCGGCATGCTGGGCCCGGCGGTGGCCGCCTTCATGCTGGCCCTGCTCTTCAATTTCCTCACCAGCCTGGGCCTGGGCGAGGCCAGCCGGCTCATGCTGCAGGGTGCCATCATCGGCGCCGCGGCCTGGGCCTATGCCTGGCGCCATCGCGGCTCGGGCCAGCACTGATGCAGCCATGCCCATGAACCACTCCGCATTCCCCGCCGCGAGCGATTTCGACTGCGACGTGCTGATCGTCGGCGGCGGCATCAACGGCGCCGGCATCGCGCGCGACCTGGCCGGGCGCGGCTGGCGCGTCGTGCTGGCCGAGCGCGACGACCTCGCGGCGCACACCTCCTCGGCCTCCACCAAGCTGATCCATGGCGGCCTGCGCTATCTGGAGCATTACGAGTTCGGCCTGGTGCGCAAGGCCTTGCAGGAGCGCGAGCTGCTGCTGAAGAGTGCCCCCCACATCATGCGGCCGCTGCGCTTCGTGATGCCGCACGACCCGGCAATGCGCCCGGCCTGGCTGATCCGCCTGGGCCTGTTCCTCTACGACCACCTGGCACGCCGCGAGGTGCTGCCCGGCTCTAGTGCGGTGCCGCTGCGCGGCAGCGAGCTGGGCGCGCCCCTGCAGGCGCGCTTCAGCAAGGGCTTTGTCTACTCGGATGGCTGGGTGGACGATGCGCGCCTGGTGGTGCTGGCGGCGATGGACGCCGCCGCGCGCGGCGCCGCGGTGCTGACGCGCACCGCCGTGGTCAGCGCCCGGCGCGGTGCCAGCCATTGGCAGGCCACGCTGCGCCAGGCCTCGGGCCGCGAGCAGACGGTGCGGGCGCGCGCGCTGGTCAACGCCGCCGGCCCCTGGGCCGGGCAATTCCTCCGCGAGGCGGCGCTGCCGCACCAGGGCGAGCGGCTGGCGGGCCGGAGCCTGCGTCTCATCAAGGGCAGCCACATCGTGGTGCCGCGCTGTTTCGAGCACGAGCATGCCTACATCTTCCAGAACGACGATGGCCGCATCATCTTTGCCATCCCCTACGAGCAGCACTACACGCTGATCGGCACCACCGATGTGGAGCTGCCCGCGCTGCCGCGCCAGGCGGCCATCGCCGCCGAGGAGGTGGCCTATCTGTGCGAGCAGGCGAGCCGTTACTTCCACCGTCCCATCACGCCGGTGCAGGTGTGCTGGAGCTATGCCGGCGTGCGCCCCCTGCTCGACGATGCCGAGGGCAAGGCCTCGGCGGTGACGCGCGACTACCTGCTGGAGGCCGAGGCCCGTGCCGGCGCGCCGCTGCTGAGCGTGTGGGGCGGCAAGATCACCACCTTCCGCAAGCTGGCCGAGGAAGCGGCTGATCAACTGGGCGCGATGCTGGGCGAGGCCCGCCCCGCCTGGACCCACGACGCCAGCCTGCCCGGCGGCGATCTCTCGGCCTGGGTAGGTGCGCCCAGCCGGCCCGATGCCGACTTCGCCGCCTTCGCCGGCGCGCTCGCGCTGGCGCATCGCTGGCTGCCGGAGGCGTTGGTGAAGCGTTATGCGCGCGCCTATGGCAGCCGCGTGCAACGCCTGCTGGGCGATGCGCGCGGCCTGGCCGATCTGGGTGCGGAGATTGCGCCGGGGCTTTACGAGGCCGAGCTGCACTATCTGCAGCGCGAGGAATGGGCACGCGACGCCAGCGATGTGCTGTGGCGCCGCTCCAAGCTGGGCCTGGGCTACAGCCGGGCGCAGCAAGAGGCGGTGGCGCGCTGGTTCGCGCCATCGGTGGCGCAAGCCGAGCTTGATCCGATGGAGAGCCAATCATGAGCAAGAAACCCGTATCGCGCCTGCAGCTCACGCTGGCGAAAAAGCTCGCCGCCGGCTTTGCCGGCATGCTGCTGCTGCTCTTGAGCATCAGCCTGGTGAATGCACTGGAGCTGCGCGCGATGGGCATGCAGCTGCGCAGCATCGTGGACGAGAACAACCCCAAGAGCGCGCTGGCGCAGCGCATGCTCAGCAGCATTCTGGAGATGTCGATCCAGGCGCGCTCGATTGCCCTGCTTACCGATGCCGAGGCGATCCAGGCCGAGGCGCGGCGGCTCAAGGCCGCGCAGGCGGCGTATGCGGAGGCCGAGGCCCAGCTGGCGCGGCTGAGCCAGCAGGCCGGTACCGCTGCTGACGAGGCGGCCCTGGTGCAGGCCATCGTGGCCCAGGGCCAGCGCACCCTGCCGCTGATACTCAAGGCCGCTCAGGAGGGGCAGGATGGCGCCAATATCCAGGCCACCGAGACTCTCACCGCCACCGTGCGGCCGCTGGAGATGGACTGGCAGGCGCGGGTGGGTGAGCTGATCGCGCTGGAGGCGCAGCACAACCAGCAGGCCGACGCGGCGGCGCGTGCCGGCCTGGGCCGCGCGCTGACGCTGGGCGTCGCCATGCTGGCGCTGGCGGTGGCGCTGGGCGGCCTGCTGGCCTGGCGCATCATCCGCAGCGTGCGCCGGCCCATCGAGGGTGCGATCGCGGTGGCGGAGCGGATTGCGCGCGGGGATCTCTCGGGCCAGGTGCGGGTCGAGTCGAGCGACGAGGTGGGCCGGCTGCTGCAGGCGGTGGCCCTGATGCAGCAGCGCCTGCGCGAACTGGTGGCCGAGATCAGGCTTTCGGCCGAGAGCGTGCAGATTGCCAGCGCCGAGGTCTCGGCCGGCAGCCTGGATCTGCAGGGTCGCACCGAGGCCGCGGCCTCCAATCTGCGTGACACCGCCGACTCGATGGAACAGCTCAGCGGTGCGGTGCGCCTCACCGCCGAGTCGGCCGGCACCGCCAACAAGCTGGCCACGGCGGCCGCCAGCGTGGCGCATCTGGGCGGCAAGGCGGTGGCCGAGGTGGTGGCCAAGATGGCCGACATCAGCGCGAGCTCCAAGCGCATCTCCGACATCATCGGGGTGATCGACGCGATTGCCTTCCAGACCAATGTGCTGGCGCTCAATGCCGCGGTGGAGGCGGCGCGCGCTGGCGAGTCCGGGCGCGGCTTTGCGGTGGTGGCGGCGGAGGTGCGCGGCCTGGCGCGCCGCTCGGCCGAGGCGGCCAAGGAGATCAAGGGCCTGATCGAGACCAGCGTGGCCAGCATCCAGTCCGGCGCGCGCTTGGTCAACGGCGCCGGCGGCACCATGGACGAGCTGCTGGCCAGCGTGCGCAGCGTCACCGACATCATTGCCGAGATCTCCAGTGCCTCGGCTCAGCAGAGCCAGGGGATTGCGCGCGTCAGCGGCGCGGTCACGGCGCTGGACGAGATGACCCAGCACAACTCGGCCCTGGTCGAGCAGTCCACCGCTGCGGCCGAGATGCTGCGCGAGCAGGCCCTGCGCCTGATGGAGCTGGTGCTGTCCTTCCGCATCCAAGTCGAACCTCAGGAGAGCGCATGAGCCTCAACGTCTTCCAGCCCGATCTGCTCAAGGGCCAGCACGCCGTCATCACGGGCGCCGGCAGCGGCATCAACAAGCGCATTGCCGAGCGCTTCGCGGCCCAGGGCGCGCGCATTTCCATCATCGGTCGCAATGCCGAGCGCTGCGCCGCCGCCGCGGCCGAGATTCGCGCCCAGGGTGGCGAGGCCGAGGGCTTTGCCGCCGACGTGCGCCAGTTCGAGGCGCTGGCTGCGGCCTTCGAGGCGGCCGCGCAGCGCTTCGGCCCGGTGGACATCGGCATTGCCGGTGCCGCCGGCAATTTCGTGGCCGAGGCGGCCGGCATGTCGGCGAACGGTTTCCGCACCGTCATTGACATCGACCTGATCGGCAGCTTCAACACCTTTCGCGCGCTGCTGCCGCTGCTGCGCCCGCAGGGCGCGAACCTGCTGGCGATCTCGGCGGTGCAGTCCATGCTGCCGATGGCCACGCAGGTGCATGTGTGCGCGGCCAAGGCCGGCATCGACATGCTGGTGCGCAGCCTTTCGATCGAATGGAGCGCGCGCGGCATCCGCTGCAACGCGATTGCGCCCGGGCCGGTGGCCGATACCGAGGGCATGAATCGCCTGGCCCCCGGCGGCGAGGCCAGCTGGCAGCGCCTGCTGGCCGGCATTCCGATGGGGCGCGCCGCCGCGCGCGACGAGGTCGCCGACCTGGCCCTGTTCCTGTGCAGCGGCGCGGCGCGCTACATCAACGGCACGGTGCTGGTGATCGACGGCGGCCAGAGCAATCTGGGTTCGCTGCCCTTCGGCGAAATGCTGCGCGACTCGTTGCGGGCAGCCTGAGGCGGGAGCCTGCCATGGCCTATGCCGTTCCCGTGCAAGCGCTGAGCTTCTGGCTGCGGCTGCAGGCCCCCGCCGCGGATCAGGTGGCGGGCGAGCTGGGCGTGCTGCAGCGCCTGGCGGCCTTTGCCGATGCGGTGTTCGTGCCCCTGCAGGCGCAGGCGGTGCCGGCCGGCGCCAGCCTGCAGGCCGACGGTAGCGTGAGCCTGCCGTCGGGCTTCGAACCCGCCTTCCAGGCCTTTGCAGCGGCCGGCTGGCAGCGCCTGCGCCATGCCCAGGCCCTGGGTGGCATGGCGCTGTCGCGCGCCGCCGCGGCAGCCGGCAGCGAGATGCTGGCCGGCGCCTGCATGGCGCTGGCCGCGGCCCCGCAGCTGAGCGACCATGTGATCGAGTTGCTGGCCGAGACCGGCAGCGCGGCCCAGCGCCAGCGCTGGCTGCCGGCGCTGCTGCGTGGCGACTGCTGCGGCACCCTGAGCCTGCTGCCGTCGGCCGTGCATTGCCGCGCCGAGCCGCTGGCCGAGGGTGGCTACAGCCTCAGCGGCACCAGCGACTTCATCTGTTATGGCGAGCATGAGATGAGCGCCAACATCCTGCACCTGGTGCTGGCCCGCCTGCCGGGGGCGGCCGAGCCCTCGCTGTTTGCCGTGCCCAAATGGTGCGAGGCCGGTGGCGCGCGGCGGCGCAATGCCGTGCATGCCGATTCGCTGGACCACAAGCTCGGCGCCCATGGCAGCCCCACCATGTCGGTGCGCTTCGGCGGCGCAGCAGGGCTGGCGCACGGGGAACTGCTGGGCGCGGCGGGGCAGGGCGCCGCCCTCATCGCGGCCCAGCTGGACCAGGCTCGCTTCGAGGTGGGCGTGCAGGCGGTGGCGCTGGGCGAACGCGCCCTGCAGATGGCCGACGCGCATGTCCTGAGCCGCCCGCCGCAGGCCGGTACGGCCTCGCTGCATGAGCGCATCGACCAGCAGCGCATGCTGCTCACCATGCGCGCGCTCACCGCCGCCGGGCGCAGCTTCTACCTCCATCTGGCGCGCCTGCAGGACCTGGCCGGGCAGGCTGAGGCGCCGGACGCGGCCCTGCACCGCCATCTGCTGATCCCGGTGCTGAAGGTCTGGACCACCGAGCAGGTGCAGAAATGCTCGGGCCTGGCGGTGCAGATCTTCGGCGGGCGCGGCCGGGTGGAGAGCAATGGCGTGGCCCAGCTGTTCCGCGATGCGCGCATGCTGGGCCTGGCCGCCGGCCCGAATACCGGCCAGGCGCGCGAACTGCTGTGCCAGGGCCTGCTGCGCGACCGCGGTGCGCTGTTCCGCCGCCTGCTGGCGCAGATCTGGGATACCGAGGCGGATCTGCAGCACATCGCCACGCCGGACCTGCTGACGATACGGCGCTTCCTGGTGCTGGCCAGCGAGGCGCTGGAGCGCGCCGTCGACCATGTGGTGATGTGCGGCGGCGAGGACTCGCTCTCGGTGGCCGGCGTGGCCAGCGAGCTGCTGATGCTGCTGGGCGACGTGGTGGCCGGCTGGCGCCTGGCCGAGGATGCGCTCGGCGCCCTGGAGCTGGCACAGGAACATCCCCAGGCCGGCGACGCTGCTTGCATGGCGCAGCGCCAGGCACGCTTCTATGCCGAGCACATCCTCTCCAAATGCCCGGGCCGCGAGGCCGTGATCGTGATGACCACGCCCTTGCTGGACATGGTCATGTAGGGCGGATAGGGCTTCTCGGTGGCAAGGCGAGCCGGCCAATGCAAGCAGCGCGACAGGCTTAGCGCGCCCGGCGGGGGCGCTGCCCCGGATTGGAACTCGGCCGCATCGCGGCCTATGCTGACTCTGCTGATCTCGCGCGGCCCCCGCCATCCTGCGGCGGCCGCGAAGAGTTCAGACCAGGGTGTTCGCATCCCTCAGCAAGGAGGTCCTATGACCGCATACAACGTCGTTCGCTTCAAGGTGAAGCCGGGGCTCGAGGACGCGTTCGTGAACGAGCATCGGCAAGTCAGGGCCGAGCTGCCGGGCATGCGCAAATTCTCCCTGCTCAAGACCGGCGAGCGCGCCTACTGCGTGATCGGCGAGTGGGACAGCATGGAGAGCATCGTCAGCGCGCGCCCCAGCATGATTGCGCTGCTGGACCGCCTGCGCGGCATGCTGGAGGACCTCGGCAACGGGCTCGGTGTCACCGACCCGGTGTCAGGCGAGGCCATCGTCGAGTTGCGCGGCGATTGATGGCGGCCGCCGCTGCAGCACGTCCTGCACTGCATCCTCATAGGCCTGGCTGAGCTGCAGCAGCGCCAGATCGCCCTGCGGCCGGCCGATGATCTGCAGCCCGCAGGGCAGCCCGGTCGGGCCGAAACCGGCGGGCAGGCTGATGGCCGGCAGGCCGGCGAAGCTGGCGTAGATGGTGACCTCCATCCAGCGGTGGTAGGTATCCATCGCGCGGCCGTTGATCTGCTGGGGCCAGCGCTGGCTCGCCTCGAAGGGCCAGACCTGGGTGGCGGGCAGGGCGATGAAGTCGCAATGCGTGTCGAACAGCGCCAGCATCTGCTGGTAGAAGGCGCTGCGCTGGGTGCTGGCGGCCAGGGTCTGTGCGCCGCTGAGGCCGGCGGCCTGGTCGGCCTCCCACAGCGCCTCGGGCTTGATGAGGGCGCGGTTGCTGGGCTTGAAGAGATAGGGCGCGAGCCGCCCCGCCACCAGCCAGCGCCGCCACACCAGCCAGGCCTGCCAGACCGCCTCGGGCGAAAAGAAGCCGGGCTGCCGGGGCTCGACCACGCAGCCCAGGCCCTGCAGGCGCTGCAGGCCCTGCTCGCAGACCTCGAGGATGCCGGGCTCCATCGCCAGATAGCCGCCCAGATCGCCCAGCCAGGCGATGCGCTGGCCGCGCGGCTGGAAGTCTCGCAGCCGCTGCGCATAGCGCTCGCCGCCGGGCAGGGAGAGCGGCACGCGCGGGTCGTGGCCGGCCTGGGTCTCGAGCAGCAGGGCCAGGTCTTGCGTGTGGCGCGCCATCGGGCCCTCGGTGCCCAGCTGCGTGACCCAGACATCGCTGGCCGGCCACAGCGGCACGCGGCCCTGGCTGGGGCGCAGGCCGATGACGTTGTTCCAGGCCGCGGGGTTGCGCAGGCTGCCCATGAAGTCGCTGCCATCGGCCACCGCGAGCATGCGCGTGGCCAGCGCCACCGCCGCGCCGCCGCTGCTGCCGCCTGCCGACTTGGCCGGGTCGTAGGCATTGCCGGTGCAGCCGAACAGCTCGTTGAAGCTGTGCGAGCCGAGGCCGAACTCGGGCGTGTTGGTCTTGCCGATGACGATGGCACCGGCCGCCTTCATGCGTGCCACCATCAGGCCGTCTTCCTTGGGGATGAAGTCCTTCATCAGCGGCGAGCCCAGCGTGGTGCGCAGGCCGGCGGTGAGGGCCAGGTCCTTGATCGCCTGCGGCAGGCCATGCATCCAGCCCATCGCCTCGCCGCGCTGCAACTGCGCGTCGCGCGCATCCGCCTCGCGCAGCAGCTCGGCCTCGTCGCGCAGGCTGACGATGGCCTTGTGCACCGGGTTCAGCGCGGCGATGCGGGCCAGCGTGGCACGCATCAGCTCGCGGCAGGAAAGCTGCCGCGCATGGATGGCGGCGCTGAGGGCGTGGGCGGGCAGCTCGGTGGGGTCCATGCAGTGCCTTCAGAGTCTGCAGCGATTGTGTGCGCAGGGCTTGACGGCATCGATTACCGATGTAAACATATGCATTGTTTACAGGCGTAATCAAACATGAACATCAGTGATGCCGAAGCCCAGGTGATGGCGGTGTTGTGGGAGCTGCACCCGCAGAGCACCGAGGAGATCGCGCAAGCCCTGCACGACAAGCAGGACTGGCAGCTCGCCACCATCAAGACCTTGTTGAATCGCTTGCTCAACAAGGGCGCCATCAGCGCCGCGAAGGACGGGCGGCGCTATCTCTACAGCCCGGTGCTGCAGCGCGAGGTTTGGTTGCAAGATCAGAGTCTGGGTCTGCTGGACCGACTCTTTGGCGGCCATCTGGCGCCGCTGGTGGCGCAGTTCTCGGCCGAACGCCGCCTTAGCCCGGCCGATCTGGCCGCACTCAAACAACTCATACGGGAGCATGAGAAGAATGGTGACTGATCACGCGATGTCTCAAGCCATCAATCTGCTGGGCCAGCAAAGCCTGCTGTTCAGCCTTGGTGTGGCCCTGGTGGCACTGCTGCGCTGGGCGGCGCTGCGCTGGCTGGGTGCCGGTGCTGCTTATCTGAGCTGGCTGCTGTTGCCCATGCTGATGGGCAGCCCCTGGCTGCCGGCCTTCCGTGCCGAGAGCCTGCCCGCGCAGGCGGTGGCAACGCATGCCGTGGCTGCGATGGCCGCGTTGCCGTCTGCGCCCTTGGTCGGGCCGCAGAACAGCGCAGCTGTGCCTGCCTTGCTGGCGCTTTGGGCGGCGGGTGCGCTGCTGCTGGCCTTGGCGATGCTGCGTCAGCAGGTGCATCACGCCCGCGGTGTTCGGCGCGAGGGCAAGATCTGGCGCTCACCCATCGGCAGCAGCCCGGCCATGGTGGGACTGTGGCCGGCACGCCTGACCCTGCCCTGCGACTTCGAGGCTAGGTTCAATGCTGACGAACGCCGCTTGATCCTGGCCCATGAGGGCGTGCATGCGCGCCGGCAGGACAATGCCTGGAATCTGCTCGCCGCCGTGCTGCTGGCTCTGCAGTGGTTCAACCCCCTGGCATGGTGGGCGCGCGGCCGCATGCGGGCCGATCAGGAATTGGCCTGCGATGCGGCTGTGTTGATGGGCGCTGCCGCTGGCGATGTGTCTCGTTATGCGCAGGCGCTGTTGAAGTCGCATGCGCCGGCCATGGCGCCGGCCTTGGCCTGCGGGTGGACCTTGCGCCACCCCCTGTTGGAGCGCGTGCGCCTGCTTGGTCTGCATCGGCAGGGCCGCTGGCAGCGCCGCGGCGGGCAGGCCCTGGTGCTGCTGGGCTCGGCCTCGCTGGCAATCTTGGTACATGCGGCTGGGGCGCCGGTGGCGCAGCAAAGCGCGGAGCCGGCATTGCAACTGGAACTGTCGTATCAGCAGGGCCGTGAGGCTTGGAAACACAGCAAGATGCGCGTGGACATGGCACCCTGGACGCGCGGCAACTACAGCAAGACTGTTTTCAACATGCTCATGGGCGACTGGTGTCTTGGGGTGATGCTCTACCACTTTCCCGACAACACGGTGCGCCCGATGGCACAACTGCTCAAAGCCGATTGCAGCACGCCTTTGACCGAGCTCGCCGAGCTCAGCACCCAGGGGCAGCTCAGCAACTGGGCAGCCGGCATCGATCAAGGCGCATTGCAGGTGCAACTGGCGCTGCACTACAGCGCGGAGGCGGCGGCGCTGATCGCACCGCAAGCCGAGCTATCCGGCAAGCCCTTGCGCATGGTGATGAGCGACGCCGAGATGCGTATGCGCGAGGAGCTGGGCCAGCTCAAGGCGCAAGACCGGGCCTGGCGTGCCGCGCGCGGTGAGGCCAGGCCTGATCGGCCCTGATTGATGTCTGACTAGCTTGCTGGCGATCGCCGACGCGACGAGCAGCAAGGCAGCGAGGGGCGCAAGCATGGCGGGTGGCCTGCCGACATGCTTGCCTGGCCCGGCGCGCCAGGCGGGGCTCAGAGCGCCGGCTGGATGCGTTGCCAGCTGAAGGGGCCGAAGCGGGTGGCCGTATCGGCCGCCTTGGCGTCGTAGCCGGGGTCAATACTGAGTTTCAACCATTCCAGCGGGCTGCTGCTGCCGTGCACCACCAGGCGGTGAAAGTTGCTCACGCCGTAGCCATGCGGCTGGTTGGCATAGGCGTCGTCGCTGCAGGCCGAGGCGGCCGCACCGGGGCTGGGCTCGGTCAGGCAGGGGGCTGCGGGCATCAAGGGGTTGTCGGAGCGGAAGACATGCGAGTCGCCGTTGAGCAGCAGCACCGGCTTGCCATAGGCCTTGGCGCCGGCGGCGATCAGGTCGATGAACTGGCGGTACTCGGCCACATGGCTGGGGGCGTTGCCGTCAAGATCCCACATGTCGGCCTGCAACTGGATCACCATCGCGTAGGTGTTGTCGCTGGCGGCGCGTTTGAAGGCAGCATCCAGCCAGCGCTTGTTGGCGGCACTGCGCGCGGCCACTTCCTGGGCCTGCGCGCTGGTCATTGCAGGCGCGCCGTACCAGGGGTCGGTGTCGTTGTTGGAGCCGCCGGGTACGTTTACTGCGACGAACATCACGCCCTCCTTCTCGAACCAGACGTTCTCGGCGTAGGCCGCATCGGCCGGGAAGGCTGCGTCGGCCTCCTTGGCTTGGCTGTGCAAGGGCATGGCGGCGCCCTGTGAGCTGCCGGGCGAGGCGAAGAAGATGCTGCGCACCAGCTGCAGATTGGCGATCGGGTCGCCGCCGGCCCAGCTCAGCAGCTGGCCATTGGCATCGCGCTTGTAGTCGATCTGGCCGGTGCTGGCGTTGTAGCTGCCGCCGCCTTGCTTGACCTTGTGGCAGTCGGCCCATTCGTTGTCGCCGGGGGTGTAGACCAAGGGCTTGGCGAGGGTCTTCCAATCGTTGGCGATGGCCTGATCGTAGGCCTCGGTGCAGTATTGCTTGCCGGAATGGATGTCGCCCACATGCAGCACCAGCGAGGTGTCGGTGTCGCTGCTCAGGGCCTTCAGAAAGGGCAGGTGCAGCGCGTTCTGACTGGTGTCGCTGGGGCTGCTGCCATAGGGCACGTCGCCGATCACGGCCAGGGCCTGCTTGGCGGGCAGCGCATCGCCGCCGCCGCAGGCAGTGGTGAGCAGGGCAAGGGTACACACGAGCGTGAGGCCGAGCGGGCCGACGGGCTGTTTCATGGATGAGGTCCTGGGCGGGTAAGGGTGGGCATGCCGCGCCAGGGGGCGCAGGCCGGGGCGAGACTAGGCCCGCACCGTGACACCGGCATGAAGCCGACCCGCCCTGTGGCGTGGCCGCCGTAGACTCGGCGCGGTCATCCGCCGCCGTCTCGCCCTCTCAGTTCGCCAGCATGGCCCGCTCCACCGCCGGCAGCTCATGCACCGAAACCCATTCCGACTTGTCGGCACGGAAGAGGTAGGCCGGGCCGTCGCGCCTGATGGCGGCCAGCGTGGCCCCGGCGTCGTCGTGGCGGCCCAGGGCCTGCTGGGCCTTGGCCTTGACGATCAGGGCCAGATCGCACCAGGGGAACTGGTCGAGCGCGGCCTGGGTCTTGCGCAGCGCGGCATCCGCGTCCTTGCCCTGCAGCGAGATCCAGGCATCCAGGGCCCGCAGGTTGGGGTCGGTGGCATCCAGCAGCAGGGCTTCCTTGAGCTGGCTGGCGGCGGCCTCGGTGCGGCCGGCGCGCAGCAGGTCGCGCACATAGTCGGCGCGCAGCGGCACGAGGCCGGTGCGCAGGCGCAGCACCTTCTCGTACTGGGCAAAGGCTTCGTCCCAGCGCTGCGCCAGCGCCAGCGTGGCGGCGCGGCCCCAGAGGCCCTCGGGGCTGTCGGCCTGGTAGGCCAGCACCTTTGCATAACTTGCCAGGGCCGCGTCCACATCGCCCTGCTTGCGCTGGTAGTCGGCCAGCGCCAGGTCGACGCGGAACTGGTCCTCGCCCTTGAGCTCGTCGCGCCGCGCACCCAGCGCGGCGATCACCTCGGCCAGCGGCTGGCCGGTGTGCCAGAGCGCCTCGGCGGCGGCGGTCTTGATGCCGCCGCTCAAGGGGTGGCGCTGCAGGGCGCGCGTTGCCAGCGCGTCGACCGGCGCGCGCTCGCCCTTCAGCGAGATGCCGTAGAGCGCGGCACCCAGCACCACCTCGTCGTCCGGCGCCACCTGCAGCGCGCGTTCGAAGCGCGTCAGGGCCGGCGCCAGCTCGCCGTCTTCCAGCTGCTGGCGCGCGCCGTTCACCAGCGCGATCGGCAGGCTGGCCTGCACGTCCTGCTTGGCCATCAGCCGGCGCTCCAGCACCTGCAGCTCGGGGTCGATGCTGGCGAGGCGCTCGCGCACGATCTCGCGCGGGTCGTAGGCATCGCGGCGCGGCGAGTCGAGCGCGTTGGCGCCCTCGGCGAAGTATTCCCATACCGAGCCGCCGGCATAGCGCGAGAGGAAGCCGTTGCCGGTGGCGGCGTCGCGCTCCTTGGCGCGGCGATACAGCTCCTGGATCTCGCGCCACTGGTCGGCGGTGAGCACGCCGTGCACCTGGTGGCTGAGCTCATGCAGCACGGTGTTGTAGCGCTCGAAGATGGAGCGCTCCACATCCTCGATGCCGGTGACGGTGTGGTGGCCGCCCATGCCGCGCACATCGTCCCAGAGGCGCGAGTCGTACTCGATGCGCGCGTCCTTCAGCGCCTTGGCGCCCGGGGTGTCCGAGAGCTTCATGTAGAGCGGCTTGATGTAGTGGGTGGCGCCGCCCTCCACCAGCAGGGGGATGAAGGCCTGCCAGGGCGCGACCGAGAGCGCCACGCGTTTCTGGTGGCGCGGCGAGAGCTCGGCCCAGTTCAGCACATAGCGCTCGATCGCCGGCACGGTGGGCATGGGGGTGGCGGCAAAGCGGCGCTCGTCGGCGGCGCGGTGCACGCTCTGCAGCATGCGCTGCGACTCCAGCGCCTTGGCCAGTACCGCGTGCGCCCGGCCCAGGCCGGGCAGGCGGCGCAGCGCGGCAAAAGCATGGTCGCGCGCGGCCTCGAAGCGGCCGGCGGCAAAGGCGTCGGAGGCCTGGCGCACCAGGGCCGTCGCGGCCTGGAAGGCGCTGGCGTCGGCGGCGGCGAGCTGGCTGTAGTTCTGGCGCGCGTAGCCATTGCCCAGCAGGTAATGCGCGGCCTCGTGATAAGGGTTGAGCTTGACGGCCTGCTCGGCGGCGGCGATGGCATCGTCGGTGCGGCCCAGGCGTATCAAGGTGTCGGCCAGGGCCTGGTAGCCGTCGGCCGTGGGCGCGGCCGCGAGGCTGGCGCGCAGCTGCTGGTGCGAGGCGTCGAAGTCGCGCTGCTGGTAGGCCAGCTGGCCCAGGCCCTTGAGCGCGGCGGCCTTGTCTTCAGCGGTTCCCTCGGCCATTCCTTCGGCCGCACTGGCGCGCTGCAGCGCGCCCTCAAAGCATTGCCTGGCGCGCTCGAAGTCGCGCGTCTCCAACGCCAGCCGGCCGGCGTACTGCAGGTCCACCGGCGCGCTGTTGGCGGCCAGGCGCGTGCGGCGGTCCAGCTCGGCCATGTCCTCGCGCATCCACAGCCATTGGTAGATCAGCGCGCGCTCGGCCGGGCTCGGCGCGGCCTTGGCCAGCAGGGGCTTGAGCCGCGGCGCGGCGGCGCGGAAGTCCTGGCGCTGCAGCAGGGCGGCAAGGCGCGGGCTGGCCTGCGCGGAGGGCGCGCTGGCGGCCATGGCGGCCCGAGCCGGCAGGCCGAGCAGGGCGGCCGCCAGGGCGCAGCTGATGAGAGCGGTGTTGCGGTGACGATGCGGCATGGGCACTCCGGGTTCGGGTGCGGCATGCTAGCGTGAGACGGGGCATCGATCGGAAGTCAGCGCGGCCGTCGGCGCGTCCATCCCTCTCCAGGGTGGTGCCGCGAAGCGATGACGGCAGGCAGAATCCGCCCGCTCGACACGGGCCCCGTGTTCTTCCAGCTGCCCTCTCTCTTCATGCGCTCTTTGCTTGCATTCGCCCTGCTGGCTGGCTTGGCCAGCTCCCCTGCCCAGGCCGAGGGTGAATTGCCCGAGGCGGCGCCCGCGGCGGCGTCAGCTCCCGCCAGCGAGGCCGGCAAGCCCGGCAAGGCCGCCACCTACTGCACCAAGATGGTCAACCCGGAAGTGCCGATGATCCGGTGGCTGGGTGAGATCCGGTTCACCCTGCTCGCCGAGGTGAAGGACGGCAAGGTGCGTGAGATCCAGTACACCGAGATCAAGATGAACCGGGCGATCCACGCCACGGCCCTGCTGGGCTTGATGCGCAACATCGAGGGCGCGCTGCGCCAGGGTTATGAATGCCCCGGCGACCATGTCTTCAAGCAGGAGTTCATGTTCCGCATCAGCTGAGCGCGCTCAGTCGGCGCGCAAGCCGCGCAGCGCCTCAGGCCACCGTCAGCGTCGGCTCCGGCAGCGCCACCTGGTCGTCCACGCTGAACTGGTAGTCGCGGAACACATGCTCGGCGGTGAGCAGCTGGTAGCTGCCATCGGGCAGGCGGTGGGTGGTGTCCTTCAGGCGCCAGGCGGTCTGGCCGCAGGTCCAGATCTCGAAGTTGCGCATGTGCGTGCACAAGCAGGTCTTGTCCATCACATGGATGCGGCGCTCGCCCGGGTGTGCGGCCACCTCGCGGTTGTAGGCCGTGACGTAGGCGCATTTGCCGTTGGCGTCGAGCAGATAGCCGTAGGCCTCGCAGTTCGGGCGGATGCCGTCGCCGATGCCGGGGCTGGCCTTGATCATGCGCATCGGGTAGCCGGTGGGCGAGATCTGGTTGACCTCGATGTCGTCCTCGCCGGCCTTGAAGTACTCCTGTTTCACGTCGTCGGGCAGGCCGCATTCCTTGGTGACGGTGAAGCGCGTGGCCACCTGCACGCCGGCCGCGCCCAGCTGCAGCATGCGCACCGCATCGCTGCCGGTGAAGATGCCGCCGGCCGCGATCACCGGGATCTCCAGCTTCTCGTCCTGCAGGTACTGGACGATTTCCTTCACGATGGTGGCAAGGTCGTACTCGGCCCAGTCCATGCCGAAGCCCAGGTGGCCGCCGGCCAGCGGGCCTTCCACCACCACGTAGTCGGGCAGGCGGTTCAGGCGGCTGTTCTTCTTCAGGAACAGCTGCAGCGCGCGCAGCGAGGAGACGATGATGCCCAGCTTGGCCTCGCGGAAGCGCGGGTGCTGCTCGATCAGCGCAAATGAGCCCAGGTGCAGGCCGGCCGCCAGGGTGATGCCGTCGATGCCCGCGTCCAGCGCGGCGTTCATGCGCACCGCCAGGGTCTCCTTGGGCGCATTCATCGTCAGCTTTTCCATGCAGTTGATGAAGATGAGGCCCTTGCCCTGCTTGCGGGCCATGGTGCCCTCCACATGCAGGCGGGTGGCCTCGGCCAACTGCTCCAGGCTGAACTTGACCGGAGACTTGTCCTCCGAGTCCATGTTGTATTTGTAGAGGGCCTGCTTGGCCTTGACGAACTTGGTCTGGTAGCGGCGGTCGGTCACCGTCGGCACCATGGCGTCGGAGATATGGCCCACGCCACCGAGGCGGGCCGCTTCCAGTGCCAGATCGGCAGAGGAAATGTCCACCCCCATACCGCCGATCACGATGGGCACCAGTTCGTGGCGGCCCATCTTGAGGCGGAAATCGTCCAGGCGTTGCATCATCGGCTTTCTTCAATCAGGAAGGGGCGTGAGCGCCCCGGAGCCGGTCGGCTCCATGAAATTGGGTTGCCGAGTCTAAATCATCGGCACCCAGGATCCCTGAAAACCCACCCCGACGCTATTGAGCTTGGTCAAGCGCGCGGCACATGCCCAGCTCGCAGCGTACCCGCAGCTGGCGTGGGGCGCATTGCACGCTGAAGTCCTCCACCGCGCCGTCGCGCCTTGCCAGCCGGGCCTCCGGGCGCATGCCGTCGGGACCCAGGCAGCCGCGCTCCTTGGCGGCGCGTTCGGCCTCGTACTCGTACTGGCTGACTGCCCTGGCCGCGGCCGGCATGGCCGGCACCGCAGCCAGCTGCTTGCTGGGCAGGGCGGCAACGGCGGTGGGTGCGGCCTGCAGCGCCTCCGGATTCGCCGCCGGCATGGCGGGCGTTGCCGCCGTAGTTGCGGCCGGTGCTGCCGTCGCGGGCGCCGTGGCGGCCATCAGCGGGCTGCCTACCAGGCTGGTTTCCAGCACGCCGGCGCGGCCGGTGGCGGGATTCACGCTGTGCAGCTTGCTGCCGGCGCTGAGCAGGCCCATCTTGACCTCCTGCCAGACATAGCTGGGCTCGCCCAGATAGGTGTTGAGGGTCAGGGTACTGGTGTTCTCGCCCTTGGAAACGATCTCATGTGCGCCCGCGGGCACGTCGGCCACCACAAAGGTCTTGCCCTTGGTGGTGCCGGCCGGCCTGCCATCGACGCTCAGGTCCAGACCGGCCAGCGTGCCGAAGAACTCGTTGCGATAGATGTAGATGCGCGTCAGGCCGCTGGGTGCCTCGAAGCGCTTGAGGGCGGCGTCCTGGTCGGGCGCGGCATGTTGCACGCTGGCGCAGCCGCCTAGCACGGCAAGCATGGTCAGCAGGGGCAGGGAGATCAGGGGCAGCTTCATGGGCAGGGTGGCTGGCACCAGCGGCGCCGGGTTTGACATGCCGGCGAGTGTAGGCGGCTCGCCGCGCCGACCAGCCAGCCAAAGCGCGATTACTTCACGCCGACCGGCAACAAATGAAACCCTCGCCGCCGCGCATCGAAACCGGGCTGATACCTGCGCTTCGCACCATCTCGACATCGCCAACCAGCGAGTCAAGCCCTCTTTCAAGCTCAACCGATCAGGAGTCCACCATGACATGCGCACGCAGCATCACCTTCACCATTCCCGGCAACAGCAAGTCGCCCGGCGTTCTCGTCACCGCCACCGAGCATGAGGGCAAGCTTGACTTCGCGCTGGCACTGGCCGGCCCGGCCGGCAGCACCGGCGACTTGCGCGGCCTGTTCTTCGACCTCGCCGATGACAGCAAGCTGGCCGGCCTGAGCCACAGCGGCAGCGCGCTGGTCACCGATTTCGACACCGTCGACGTGCTCGACCTCGGCAATGGCGCCAATATGAATGGCGCGGCCTCGCCCTTCGATGTGGGCCTGGAGTTCGGCAGCCAGGGCAATGGCAAGAATGCGGTGCAGGCGGTGAGCTTCACGCTCTCCAACAACGCCAACAACCTGACGCTGGACGATATCGCGCACATGGATTTCGGTGCCCGCCTGGCCGGCGGCAGCGGCAAGCTGGTGACCGTCGCGCCCGCCGCCCCCGACGCCCATGACGACAACGTCAGCGGCTTCGAGGACGGCCAGGCCGGCCTTGCCAGCCCCAGCCACCAGCCCGCCGGCCTGCTGCTGCAGGTGCTGGCCAACGACAGCGACGCCGATGGCCAGACCCTCACCATCACCCATGTGGAAGGCGCCCAGCACGGCACGCTGCAGATCGTCGACGGTGCCGACGCCGACAACCTGGCTGGCGATGCCATCCTCTACACCCCCAATGCCGACTTCGCCGGCACCGAGACCCTGGGCTACTGCATCAGCGACGGCCATGGCGGCGTGGACGGCGCCCACATCAACCTCAGCCTGGCCGCGGTGGCCGACCGCCCGCAGCTGGACGTGCAGATGCTGGAGGGCGACAGCGTCAACCAGATCAAGTTCATCGTCACCGCCACCCAGACCGACGCCGATGGCTCCGAGTACATCGACCGCATCGAGGCCCTGGGCCTGCCGGCCGGCGCCACGCTGACGCCCTCGGGCGTCAACCCGGGCACGCAGCCGGGCCAGCTGGTGCAGGAATTCGTGCTCACCCTGCCCGAGGGCCAGGACAGCAAGTTCGACCTCAGCTTCCAGGCCATCGCCAAGGAAAAGAGCAATGGCGACGAGCAGGCCGCCAGCCAGAGCTTCAAGATCGAGATCGACCATAGCCACCAGCAGGCCGAGCAGCGCTTCGACACGCTGGACCAGAGCATGTGGGGCAGCGGCGCCGCCACCGACATCCACACCGACGACTTCTACGGCCTGGACGAGCATGGCGCCGCCAAGAGCGAGCCCGGCGACACCCTGGTGTACGACTTCTCGGCCGGCTACACGCTGGGCTTTCGCCAGCAGATCGACATCGAGGGCGGCGACATCGACGCCTCGCTGACCTATGACGTGACGCTGGACGCGACCCACAACAAGACGCTGGACACCTTGCTGATCAAGACCGACGCGGACCTGGTCGCTGGCAGCTTCGACACCTCCGGCCCGCAGGCCGCCTACCAGCTCGACTTCAAGGCCCTGCTCTCGCTCTATGCCTATGCGGGCGTCAACATCGGCGATGTGCTGGAGATCCCGCTGACCGTGCCGCCGGTGGACATCAAGCTGGACGGCAGCACCAACATCATCGATTTCGACACCCACGACCTCGACTTCGACATCGACAGCATGGGCCTGCAAGCGCATATGTCCTGGCCCGATCTGCTCGCCGATGGCAGCGTCAAGTCGCTCGCCGACGGCCAGTTCGCCGGCACCGCCGAGGCGCAGTTCCTGAACATGAATTTCGACGTCGACCAGTTCCTGCTGGGCGGCAACGATGCGATGAAGCTGGAGCTGGACCTGGGCCTGGTGTGGGGTTCGCTGGACCTGATCGACTTCGACATCTTTGGCGGCGCCAGCATCCAGCAGAAGTTCCTGATGGACGAGCAGAAGCTCACCGGCGTGCTGCACTTCGAGGACGGCTCGACCCAGACCTTCCAGATGGGCGAGGACATCAAGATCGCGAACGCCTCGCAGATCGACCTGCACGGCGACGCCGACGGCACGGTGGAATACCAGCTGGAGCTGGTGCCCACGGTCAACCTGAGCAACCGCACCGATCTGCTGGTGGACCTGGACTTCAGCTACGACCTCCTCAAGCTGGCCGGCGGCTACGACGTGGGCTTCGCCTCGGGCAGCCTGAACGAGACCGCCTACCACCTCGGTGGCGCGCTGGTGAACACCGCCATCAATCTGCACGACGAGACGTCGCTGCTGCACTTCGACAGCGAGATGGTGACCTTCGCCTGATGCCGATTTGGGGCGCCCTGAAACAAACGAAACGCGCGGGCGCCCACCGCTGAAGCGGGCCTGAAACCCAGGCTTCGGACACTTTATTCATCGACCCGCCCGGAGCCTCTTCATGTCCGCCAAGCCCAGCACCGAACTTTCTCCTCCCCTGGCCCTGGTGGCGCGCGCGCTGCGCCGCTATGCCGGCGCGCTGGGCGGCTTCAGCGTGGCGATCGCCCTGCTGCTGCTGGTGCCCACGGTCTACATGCTGCAGGTCTACGACCGCGTGTTGAGCAGCCGCAACGAGGTCACCCTTGCGCTGCTGACACTGGGGGCGCTGGGTCTGTTCGCGCTGCTGGCGGCGCTCGAGTCGGTGCGCAGCGCGATCTGCGTGCGGCTGGCGGCGGGCGTCAACCGCAGCCTGGCGCCGGAGGTGTTCCGCGCCGCCTTCAGCGCGCCCGCCGGCAGCGCCCAGCAGCTGATGGCCAGCGACCTGGCGACGCTGCGCCAGTTCGTCGCCGGCCCGGTGCCGGCGCTGTGCTTCGACACCCCGCTGGGCCTGCTGTTCCTGGCCATGGCCTTCGCGGTGGATCTCTGGCTGGGCCTGTTCGTGGCCGGCAGCCTGGCCCTGCTGGTGGGCGTGGCGGTCTGGCATGAGCGGCGTGCCCGCGCACCGGCGCTGCAGGCCAACCGCGCCGCGGCCGAGGCGGCGCAGGCGCTGGCCGAGACCATCAGCCATGGCGAGGCGGCGCGTGCCCTGGGCATGCGCGGCGCGCTGGCGCGGCGCTGGCTGGGCCTGAACGAGCAGGCCGCCGGCCTGCAGGCCGAGCTCAGCGTGGAAGCGGCGCATGCCGCCGCGGTGACGCGGCTGCTGCGCCTGGCCACCCAGTCGCTGGCGCTGGGCCTGGGCGCCCTCTTGGTGCTGGAGCAGCGCATCAGCCCCGGCATGATGATGGCCACCACCCTGCTGCTGGGGCGCGCGCTCAGCCCCATCGAGGGCCTGGTGGGTCAGAGCCGCCAGATCCTGTCGGCGCGTGAGGCCTGGCAGCGCCTGAACGGCCTGCTGAGCCAGGCCGCGCCGGCCGAGCCGCTGGCCCTGCTGGCGCCCAGCGGCCGGCTGAGCGTGGAAGGCCTGGGCTGGCAGGCCGGTGCCGGCCAGGCGCCGCTGCTGCAGGGCATCCGTTTCGAACTGGCGCCCGGCCGCGGCCTGGCCGTGGTGGGCCCCAGCGGCGCCGGCAAGTCCACGCTGGCGCGCCTGCTGGCCGGCGGCCTGGCGCCGACGCTGGGCGCGGTGCGGCTGGACGGCGCCGAACTGGCGCAGTGGCCGGAAGCGCAGCGCGCCAGCGCGATCGGCTACCTGCCGCAGGACGTCGAGCTGTTCGAGGGCACGGTGGCCGAGAACATCGCCCGCATGGGCGAGGTGGATGCGGCCGCGGTGGTGCAGGCCGCCCAGCAGGCCGGCATTCACGAGCTGCTGCTGCGCCTGCCCGAGGGTTACCAGACCCGGCTGGGCCGCGGCGGCCTGCAGCTCTCGGGCGGCCAGCGCCAGCGCCTGGGCCTGGCCCGTGCGCTGTTTGGCAAGCCGGTGCTGCTGGTGCTGGACGAGCCCAACGCCCATCTGGACGAGCAGGGCGAGCAGGCCCTGCGCCAGGCCCTGCAGGCCCACAAGGCCGCCGGCGGTGCCTTTGTGGTGGTGTCGCACCGCCTGCCGCTGCTGCAGGTGGTGGACGACATGCTGGTGCTGCAGGCCGGCCGCCAGGCCGCCTTCGGCCCGCGCGACGAGGTGCTGCACCACACGCTACGCGCCGTGCCCCAGGCACATCAGGCACGCCAGGCCTGATGCTCAAGGAGAGATGAACATGATGATGATGACTGCTGCTGTTGCTGCCAACGAGGCCTGGACGGCCGACGACGAGATCCGCCCCCTGCTGCGGCGCGGCCTGGCCCTGCTGGGCCTGGGCCTGGGCGGGCTGCTGCTGTGGGCCGCGCTGGCGCCGCTGGGCCAGGCCCTGCCGGGCCAGGGCACCGTGGTGGTGGCCGGCCAGCGCCAGGCGGTCCAGCATGCCGAGGGCGGCAGCGTCGCCGCGCTGGCGGTGGGCGAGGGCGATGCGGTGCACAAGGGTCAGGTCTTGCTGCGCCTGGAGATGGCGCCGCAGCGCGCCGAGCTGGCCAATCTGCAGCGCCAGGAGGTGGCGCTGGGGGCCACCCGGGCGCGCCTGCAGGCGCTGCTGGCGGGCGCCGCCAGCCTGCAGTTCGATGCCGCGCTGCAGGCGCGGGCGCGCGAACTGGACGGTGGCGACAGTGCGCTGGCCCTGCAGCAGGCGCTCTTCAACAGCCAGCGTCATGGCACGGCGCAGGAGCGCCAGCAGCTGGAGGCCCGGCTGGCCCAGCTGCGCACCGAGATCGGCGGGCGCCAGGCCCAGATCGAGCGCCAGCGCGAGCAGCGCGGCCTGGTCGACGCCCAGTTGGCCACGCTGGAACAGCTGGCGCGCGACGGCTACTACCCCAAGCTCAAGCTGATCGATGCGCAGCGCCAGGCGGTGAGCGCGGCGCAGGAGGAGGCGCAGGGCGTGTCCGAGCTGCAGCGCGTGCGCGAGGCCCTGCAGGAGGCCGGCTCGGCCCAGGGCAAGCGCCTTGGCGAGACGCGCCGCGACTGGGAGCTGGAGCTGCTCGACGTCGATCGCCAGCTTTCCGGCGCACAGTCGCGCGCCGCGGCGCTGCGCCACCAGATCGCGCGCGCCGAGGTGCTGGCGCCGGTATCGGGCAAGGTGGTGGGCCTCACCGCGCACACGGTGGGCGGGGTGGTGAAGGCGGGCGAGACGCTGATGGAAGTGGTGCCCGAGGATGGCGCGCTGATCGTCGAATCGCGCTTTGCGCTGAGCGCGGCCGAAAAGCTCGCTGCCGGCCTGCCCGCCGATCTGCACTTCACCAGCATGGACCAGACGCGCACGCCGGTGATCCATGGCGAGGTGCTGACGGTCTCGGCCGACCGCCTGCAGGATGCGCGCAGCGGCGAGCCCTATCTGCTGGTGCGCCTGACCGTGCCCGCCGCGGAACGCGCGCGCCTGGCCGCCAGTGGCGCGCAGCTGCGCCCGGGCCTGCCAGTGCAGGTGTTCGTGGCCCTGGGCGAGCGCAGCGCGCTGGCGATGCTCACCAAGCCGCTCACCGACCGGCTGGCGCGCGCCTTCATCGACTGACTAGCAACCCTCGATCTGGTGGCCGACGATGCGCTCGCTCTGCGCCTCGATCTGGTAGCGCACCACGCAGCTGAAGAGGCTGGGGCCGTTGGGGCCCTTGATCTTGGCGGACTTGGCGTAGACCAGCACCTGGCTGCCATCGGCGGCGCGGGTGTTGCTGCTGGGCTTGCCCAGCTTGCTCACGAGTTCTTGCAATTTGGCGCCATGCCAGCGCGCCTGGCTGCGGTCGAACTCGGCCTGGCGCTGGGCATCGATGCTGGGCTGGGCCGGCGTGGCGGGCGCTGCGGCCGGCGCGGCCGGGGGCGGCACGCTGGCGCAGGCGCCCAGCAGGGCCAGGCCGAGCAGCAGGGCGCGTGTGAACAGGGTGTGGATGTGCATGGGCGTCCCGTGTTGAAGATGCGCTGTGCGCAGCCTAGTGCCTGCCGGCGGCGCCGGTGCTCGAGCTTGTATCCAAATGCGCGGCGAGAATGGGACCATGTCCATCCCCGCCAGCCTCTTGATCCAAGCCGAACAACTGGGCTTCGATGTCGGCGCGCGCGCGCTGCTGGAAGGCCTGTGCTTCACGCTGCAGCCCGGCCTGACGCTGGTGCGCGGCGGCGACGGGCGCGGCAAGACCACGCTGCTGCGCCTGCTGGCGGGCCAGCTGGCGCCCACGCACGGCCGGCTGCAGCGCCGGGCCGAGCTGAGCTGTTTCTTTTTCGACGAGGCGATGGCCGCCCGGCATGACGCGGTGATGGCGCGCGCCTGGCTGGCCGCGCAGCGCGAGGGTTTTGCCGCCAGCTGGCAGGCCGGCACCGAGGCCGCCCTGGTGGCGGCGTTTCAGCTCGCCGAACACCTCGACAAGCCGCTCTACATGCTGTCCACCGGCAGCCGGCGCAAGCTGCACCTGCTCGCCGCGGCGGCCAGCGGTGCGGCGCTGACCCTGCTGGACACGCCCTATGCGGCGCTGGACGGCCGCTCGATGCGGGTGCTCAACGAGCTCTTGAGCGAGGCGGCGGCGGAGCGCAGCCGCGCCTGGGTGCTGGCGGACTATGCGCTGCCGGCGGGCCTGGCCGGGGTGTCGCTGGCAGGGCAGATCGACTTGGGCGATTGACTAAACCGCGCCGCCTTCCACTGGCAGCGCCTCGGCGCGCCAGCGCAGCATGCCGCCGGCCAGATTGGCAACCTGCTTGAGCCCCTGCTTCTGCAGCACCACGGTGGCCTGGGCCGAGCGCGCGCCGGAGCGGCAGACGGCGACGATGGGCCGGTCGGCGGCCAGCTCGGGGGCCTGCTGCGCCAGCTGCGACAGCGGCATCAGGCGCGCGCCCTGGATATGGCCCAGCGCATCGTTGAACTCGTCGGGCTCGCGCACGTCGACGATCTGGATCGCGCTGCCCGCGCCGCCGGCGACGCAGTCGTAAAGGGCATTGGGCTGGATCTCCCAGATGCCGCTGAAGGTGCAGGTGAGCGGCGCCCAGTCGGGCTCGCCCGCGCCGGCGCCGGGGTCTTCGGGCTCGCCGCAGCGCAGATTGGCGGGCACGGCGATGTCCATCAGCCTGGGATGGGGCAGCCCCAGGTTCTTCATATAGCCGCTGAAGTCGCCCTCGTTGACGTCGCCGCCCAGGCGCGGGTTGTAGCGCCGCTCCTCGGCCACGCTGGTGACGGTGAGGCCGCGGTAGTCATGGCCGGGGTAGAGCAGGCAGGCCTCGGGCAGGCTGAGGATCTGCTCGCGCACCGAGTGGTAGAGCCGGCTCGGGCTGCCCTGCTGGAAATCGGTGCGGCCACAGCCGCGTATCAGCAGCGCGTCGCCGGTGAAGGCCATGCGCTGGTCGTCCAGCACATAGCTGACGCAGCCATTGGTATGGCCCGGGGTGGCGCGCACCTCCAGATGGCGGCTGCCGAAGGCGATGCGGTCGCCATGCTGCAGCGCGCGGTCGGCGCCCGCGGCGCCGGCGGCGGCGGCGAGCATGATCCGGCTGCCGCAGCGCTGCTTGAGCAGCCAGGCCGCCGTCACATGATCGGCATGCACATGGGTGTCCAGCGTCGCCACCAGCCGCAGGCCCAGCTCGCGCAGCAGGGCCAGATCGCGGCGCTCATGCTCGAACACCGGGTCGATCAGGAGGGCCTCGCCGGAGGCCGAGTCGCCCAGCAGATAGGTGTAGGTGGACGACGTGGGGTCGAAGAGTTGGCGGAATACCAGCATCGCGGCCTCCTCAGCGTGGTTGGGTGAACTGGTCGTGCAGCAGCATGCCGGCCAGCATGGCGGGCACGAAGATCAGCGCGGCGTCCATGCCGCTGCCCAGCGCCACCAGGGCCGGGCCGGGGCAGAAGCCGGCAATGCCCCAGCCGATGCCGAACAGCAGGCCGCCGACGATCAGGCGCGCGTCGATCACGCGGATGTTGGGGATCTCCATGCGCTCGCCGCTCCAGGCGCGTTCGCGCCGCTTGCCCGCGGCGAAGGCGAACACGCCCACCGCGATGGCGCCGCCCATCACCAGGGCCAGGCTGGGGTCCCAGGCGCCGGCGAGGTCGAGAAAGCCCTTCACCTTGGCCGGATTGCTCATGCCGCTGGCGATCAGGCCGAGGCCGAAGACGAGGCCGCTGAGGCCTGCAATGAGGAGTCGCAACATGTTTTTTCGTTCAGCCCAGGTGACGCAGCAGGTAGACGGTGGCGAAGCCGGCGCCCATGAAGGCCAGCACGTTCACCAGCGAGCGCGGCGAGAAGCGGCTCAGCCCGCACACGCCATGGCCGCTGGTGCAGCCATTGGCCATGCGCGTGCCCACCCCCACCAGCAGGCCGGCGCCCACCAGGGCCAGCGGACCCACATCCACCGCGGCCGCCGGCAGCGGCGCGAACAGGCGCCACAGCCAGGGCGCCAGCAGCAGGCCGGCGATGAAGACCAGGCGCGGGGCTTCGGGCGCCAGGCTGCTGCGGCTCAGCAGGGCGCGCAGCGGGCTGGCGACGATGCCGGTGATGCCCGCCACGCGGCCGTTGCCCAGCAGATAGAGGGCCGTGGCCAGGCCGATCAGCAGGCCGCCGAGCAGGGCGCTCCAGGGGGTGAAGAGATTCCAGGCAATGGTCATGGGGGGCTGGGCTGGGCAGGCTGTGAGGGAGCCAAGTCTAATTCGCCTGCCGCCGGCGCGGGGCCAACAGCAGCGCCAGCAGCAGCAGCGCCGCCGCCGCGACAAAGGTGATGCGCATGCCGGCCACCGCGAACAGCGCGCCCAGCGCCGATGCGCCGGTGATGAGGCCGAGGTTGCGCGCCAGGTTCAGCAGGCCGGAGATGACGCCGCGCTGCTGCGGGGCCAGCTCGCTCGTCATCAGCGCGCTGTTGTTGGCGGCCTGGAACAGCGCATAGCCGGCGGTGATGACGACGATGGGGCCCAGGTAGCCGGCCAGCGCCAGCGCCAGCGGTGCGGCCGCCGCCACCATGCTCAGCGCCAGGCAGCCGGCCAGCATGGCGGCCAGGCCATAGACGCTCATGCGCGCGGCACCCAGGCGGTCGACCCAGCGCCCCGCGGGCACGCCGCTGAATGCCACCACCACCGGCCCGACCGCCATCACCATGCCGGTGCGGGCCATGTCCAGCCCCAGGGTCTGCGCGAGGTAGAAGGGCCCGGCCACCAGGGTCGCCATCATCACGGTCGAGACCAGGGCCGTCATCGCGAGGCCGGCACGCAGCCGCGGCGCGCGCAGGCTCGCCCAGGGGATCAGCGCCGTGGCGCTGTGGGCCTCCAGCAGCAGGAACAGGGTCAGCACCAGCGCCGCCGCCCCCAGCAGGGCCAGGTTGAGCGCACCGAAGCTGCCACGCCCCAGCGTCATCGCGAGCGCATAGGCGGCCAGGCCCAGCGCCAGCAGCAGGGCGGCCAGCAGCAGCGTGGCTAGCGTGCTGAAGCGCGGGCGCGCCGAGTCCTGCACCGCGCGCTCAGCGGGCAGATAGCGCCAGGCGAGGCCCAAGGCCAGCAGACCCAGCGGCACGTTGACGAGAAAGATCGACCGCCAGCCCAGCGCGGCGATCAGCAGGCCGCCCAGCGCCGGGCCCAGTGCGGTGCCCAGCGCTGACATGCTGCCCAGCAGCCCCATGGCACGGCCGGCGCGCGCCTTGGGCACCGCCGCGCTCACCAGGCTGGTGGCCAGCGCCAGCATGGCGGCCGCGCCCAGGCCCTGGGCCGCACGCGCGGCGACCAGGGGCCACAGCCCCGCGCCCAGGCCGCACAGCGCCGAGGCGGCGGTGAACAGCAGCACGCCGGCCAGCAGCAGGCGCCGGTGGCCGAGCATGTCGGCCAGCCGCCCGACGCCGACCATCAGGCCGGTGCTGGCCAGCAGATAGGCCAGCACCACCCACTGCACCTGCTGCATGGGCGCGCCCAGGGCCTCGACCAGGGCGGGCAGGGCGATATTGGCGCTGCTGGTGCCCAGCGAGGGCAGCAGCACGCACAGGGCCAGGCTGGCCAGCAGCCCCGTCAGTGTGGGCCTTGCGGGCGGCGCCTGCGCCTTGTCGTTCGCCAGGTTTGTCGCTGTGTTTGTGGCTGTATCCATCGCATGCTCTCCGGTTGCCTGACAACGATAGGTGCGGGGCTGGCATGGCGGAAGGCGCAGCATTTGCACTTCATTCGTGCGTCTGACGCCATATCATGGGCGCTAGCCTGTGCCGCCACCATGTCCAGACCCGATCTCAACCTCTTGGTCACGCTCGACGTCCTGCTTGCCGAGGGCAGCGTGGCGCGCGCCGCGCGCCGCCTGCACCTCAGCCCCTCGGCGATGAGCCGGGCCCTGGCGCGGCTGCGCGAGAGCACCGGCGACCCGCTGCTGGTGCGTGCCGGGCGGGGCCTGGTGCCCTCACCGCGGGCGCTGGAGCTGCGCGAGCGCGTCGGCCAGCTGGTGCACGAGGCCGAGGCCGCGCTGCGGCCCGCCAGCCGGCTCAAGCTGGGCCAGCTGAAACGCAGCTTCACCCTGCGCAGCAGCGAGGGTTTTGTGGAGAACTTCGGCGCCGCCCTGCTGGCCCGCATCGAAGCCGAGGCGCCGGCCGTGCGCCTGCGCTTCCTGCCCAAGCTCGACAAGGACAGCGCCCCGCTGCGCGAGGGCAGCGTGGACCTGGAGACCGGCGTGGTGGGCCGCAGCGCCGGGCCGGAGCTGCGCGCGCAGGCGCTGTTCCGCGACCGCTTTGTCGGCGTGGTGCGGCCGGGCCATGCGCTGGCGCAGGGCGGCGAGCCCAGCGCCGAGCGCTACGCCGCCGCCCGCCATGTGCTGGTGTCGCGCCGCGGCAGCAGCGACGGCAAGGGCCCGATCGACACGGCCCTCGCGGCCCTGGGGCTGGCGCGCGAGATCGTCACCACGGTGGGCGGTTATTCGGCCGCGCTGGCGCTGGCGCGCGACAGCGAGCTGGTGGCCAGCGTGCCCGAACGCCACACCGGCCATCTGCGCGCCGGCCTGCACAGCTTTGCCCTGCCGCCGGCCCTGGCGCCGCAGTTCACCGTCTCGCTGCTCTGGCACCCGCGCATGGACGGCGACCCGGCGCACCGCTGGCTGCGTGGCTGCGTGCGCGCGGTCTGCGGCGCGGATCCGGCCTAGTCAGGCTTCGGTGAGCCGGTGCGCGGCGTCTGCGCCCAGCTCCAGCCCATAGATGCGCTTCAGGTCGGCGATGCGTTCCAGGCTCTGCGCGCCGAACGCCGACTTGCCCTCGAAGGCGTGCAGCACGATGCCCTCGACCAGATCTCCCAGGGCCAGGTCGTGGTACTCGGCCAAGGCCTTCAGCACCTTGAGCATGCGCTTCTCCATGCGGAAGCCGGTCTGCACGCGCTCGACCACGAAGGTCTCGGTGGCGGCGGCGGGGGATTTCGTTTTTTTGCTCTTGCTGGTGCTCATGCGGATGCGGCCTCTTTTCCTTCTTGCGCGGCGCGTGGGTTGAGCAGCAGGACATGGCGTGCGGCCGCGTCCTGCAGGCGTTCGGGGCTGTAGTAGCGCGACAGCAGATCGCGCTCGCACAGCTCGGGCCTAAGCCGCAGCAGCGCCTGCCAGTCGGCCCCGGGGTGGCGCGCCATCTGCTCGGCCACCAGGCTCATGAAGGCGAGCGTGATGGTCTCGTGATACAGCCCGGCTTTACCGATGCTGGCGGCAAAGCGCTGCAGGCTGTCGCGCATCGCGATGCAGGCCTCCAGAAACGGGCGCGCCGAAAGGTAAAGCCAGGCCGCGCGCAAATGCGCGCGATGGCCGAACTCGGCGGGGCTCAACCGCGCGCTCTCCAGCGCGGCGAGGAACTCGGCGTCGGTCATGGTGTGGATATTTGTTGCTGCAAAGTGACAATGTTACCAGGGTAACTTTGTCGCAGCTTGCCCCGGCATAGGGTCAGGCGTCAGCCATCGGCGCGACCGTTCGTGGCGTCCGGATTGTCAGGGTCGGCGACATAGTGTCCGGACTGGTCGAGACCGCGCGTACCGACGATGAGATAGGAGCAAGGAGCATCCGACCGGTTGGACACGGTGTGCCCGTTGGCGATGCCCGCCGGCCAGCAGGCGGCGTCACCAGGGACCAGTGTGTGATGCCCGTCGTTCTCGGTCACGGTCACTTCCCCGCTGACCACGAACAGGAATTCGTCGACATGTTCGTGCCAATGCCTGATCGAGGCTTTCGCGCCAGGCGAGAGAACCTGGAGCGAGGCGCCGAACTGGGTGAGTGCGCCGGCGTCCGACAGTCGGAACGTGTCAACGCGGCCCCAGCCGGGCTTGGCGTTGACGTGCGGGGGGACTTGGGCTTGTCTGACGATCATTGGCTGATGTTCGATGTGTGGGGCGTCAGGCGCCAACCTGCGTCTGTCGACGCGTGCATGCGCCGCGTAGAACACCGAAGATGAGCGCCCAAACGAAAAATGCGCCAACGAGAAGAACATTGAACGAGGCGGCGAGGTCGCCCGACAGAACAGACGTGGCTGCACGAGCTACCGACAGATAGAGGTCCAGCAGCCAGAAAAGCGGGGTTCCGTCGGAGTCGGAGAAGCCGGCCATTGTTCCGGCCAGGGCCGCAAACAAGGTGCTGGCACAAGAACCGACAGCGAACGCTTTTACATAGGGCATTGCCATTCTCCTTTGGCGCCTAGCGTTGAAGCTGAGCCGACTCGCGGCGGCCTGCCGTCGCTGGCCGGTTGAGCGATGGGTTAGGCCACATTCAGCACTCGTTGCGTGGCCTCAGACACTTGTGCGCCGGACGGCTCTTCAAGTTCTCGTTTTAGCGCGGCCATCGCAGTAGCGCTTAGCGGAGAGGTTGAGGACAAAAGCATGGTTGGGTTCGTGAAAGACTCGAACCAACGCAGGCCTTCAGCGGACACACATTGGAGCATGGCTTCTGAGCACAAGTCCCAGCTCGCGTTGTTCGGAGTAAAGGAAAAGTCATATCGGCGACGGCCAGGCGCTTCAGGGCAAGCAATACTGTCAGAGTCGGGGCCGTTCAGGTGGGCGGCGGCCAACTCATCACTACGGACGCGAACACCGAAGTGGACTCTGAATTCCGGGCCGAAGGTGAATTTGTGTACGTGCACAAACTCCAAAACGTACCGCCCCGAACGAGTGAAAAAGGTTGGCTTCGTCCGCTCGAATCCGAGTGGCTTCAACTTTTTCGCAAGGAGTCTCAGCACCTTCTGCGTATCGCGCGACTCTTGCTTCTTCTCTTCCGATCTGAGTAGGGGTCGCGGAAACATCAGGTGCTCGTTCATGGGGCCTAACGAAGCTGTCCAATAACCCATCTCCGACGCGTCAAGGCTTTTGTCGATCGGGACTGGGGCTGGTACAGAAGAGTTTTCATTTCGAGCCATTGTGGCCGCA